>ERZ1106963.821-NODE-821-length-42184-cov-6.039213_pt1 | contig 42184 bp, 45 predicted proteins | sample MGYA00403681_ERZ1106963 | MGnify/ENA primary metagenome ERZ1106963 (study PRJEB35170, sample SAMEA104062407) | human gut metagenome | biome: human gut; feature: human-associated habitat; material: faeces | place: Denmark | collected 2012-05-03 ...
TTCAGCTCGTCCACCGTCCGGGCGGAACGTATCATCCCGTCAGAGACATGGCCCAATCCACGGCAATAATAGTTGTCCCTGCGGGATGCCGGCATGAACCTGTCGATGACCGGTTCCAGGTGCTTGTAGCTCAAGGCCAGGTTACGCCAGGTTTCCATGCTGAAACCGGCGGCATCGATATGTACGTGAAGCCCGCAGCTCTCGTTCACCTTCACGTCACACAGGTCGAGCACCCAGCAGATCTTCTCCAGTTCCCGCAGGCCGGCTTCGCCGACCAGGATCGGACTGACCAGCTCGAAGGTGTTGTTACCGCTTATACTGCTGTCCGTCACGAGTTTCCAATGCGGACGGGTGGTATGGTTGTAGCTTTCCACCGTAACCTCGATACCGGCCTCCCTGAGCTCGCGTGCAAGCCGTTCACGGGAGCAGTTGTAAGCCTCGATCTCAATACCAAACTTGCGGTTGAAAGTGTAATCCAGTGCGGCTGTCGCCGGATGGATATTCAGACCCTCCTCACGTTCCCTCATCCGGCGCAGGGCGTTCACTACAAAACCGTAATTGCCGTTGGTCACCATCCTCGCGATTTCCGCACGGGGAACCCCCAGAAGAAATAGCTGCTGGATCTTGCTTGTCTTCGTTGTCTCTTGTGCTAAAATGCTTCTAATTTGCTCGTTCATAACTTGTTAACTCCTTTATTATTACACTACTAAGGTAATGCTTTTATAGGAGAAGTCGTAATTATAAGAGCCTTATTATCATGCTATTAGCTTACTTTATCTTAGGCTAAAAGTCCTTATTTGAGGTTTCTGAATCTTATCAGCCGCAAGTTCAGGATGACAAAAGGCGACAATATATCGTAACAGCCGGATAGGAGTATATCATGATATGATAAGCCGCATAGGGCGTGATATCGGAATAGGAATAGATGGGGCTATGCTGATAGCGGTATAACGGGTTAACCGAATAGTGATATATCATGATATGACGAGTCGCATAGGACATGATATCGGAATATGGATAGACCGGGTTATGCTGATAGCGGTATAACGGGTTAGCCGGATTGTAATATATCATGATATGGCGAGCCACATAGGACGTGATATTGGGATAGGCGAAGCTACGCCGATAGTGATATAGCGAATTAAAGACTATGGGGAAGACATTTCCCAAAAATAGGTGAATTATACTGCCAATCAATGATATTTCACCTCCGGTTCTTTCTTATATGGCTATATGGTTATAGTACTATCGCAAATAACCATATAGCCGATATGAAGTATTTGTCTTCAAAAGACCGAAAATACGGAAAAACTGGCAAAAAACATATGTGTTTTGCCCCTGACAAAAGGCTTTATAGCATTATCAGGATATAGCGTGATATTCAAAACGTGGTCCGCTCCTGCGGACAGCAAGTTGTGTTTTCGTTAAACGAAAACCGGACGGTTTAACGGCAATTAAGCCGCTAAACCGTCCGCTTCCTAAGCTCCGAAGTCGCTTGATTTGTCATTACGGGTTATTCAAATAAATATATTAGTTTGTTCTTTTGCTGTCAGGATCGTGATTTTACTATCCTGATAGGAAACCGTTAATTTCCTTTAAATGACTTGCCTCCTCCCAATTGCATCACATGAGTGTAAAATCATGGATGCGGCTATCAGCATGTCCATACTGTTAAATGTTAAATATCCCAATTATCCAAAATCCTTTTCCTTCTTTACCATTATAATACAGTAGTAAACTAAAAACAAGGAATAATGATGGATAGGAAAAAGAAAAGGTTGCTTTCTCCATTGTTGGAGCGGACACTGGATGCGTTGAAAGGACAACGTAGCATGCAAACATTGGAGAACTACCATAGTAGTATAAATAAGGTAAAGGAATTTGTGGGTGATGGATGGGAACATCTGACGGTAGAAGACATCACAAGAGGTTGGACGGACAGATTCACCACATGGCTGGAAAGCCACCATGGCGACAAGCCTCAGACCGTAGACTTTTATCTTCGCACGTTCCGGGCTGTGTACGGCCATGCGCTGGCACTTTCTTCCGAGGGCACGGACGGGAAACCTTTCAGCGGACATCACACCGGCGGCAGCTTTCCTGCCAAACGTGCGCTCCGGAAAGAAGAAGTACAGCGTCTGCTCTCGCCCAGCTTGCGGCAGACACTGCCGGAGAACCAGCGTGAGGCGTTGGATGTGTTATTGTTCATCTTCTACGCCCGTGGAATGGTATTCAAGGATGTGTACGGGTTGACCCACCGGATGGTGACGGACCGGCACATCCGTTACCTGCGCAGCAAGACAGGCGTGCCCATTGATGTGGAGGTAGTGCCGGAACTGGAAGAAATCATGAAACGGTACCATCGGGAAGATTCGCCTTTCGTTTTCCCTTTCCTGCACGAGGCAAGGAAAGGATGTCCCGGAAAGGAGCTGCCGGAAGAATCCGCTTTGCGGCGAATCAATCGTACAGCCCGTATGATAGGGCGGAAAGTGGGACTCTCCGTACCTCTTACAACCTACGTGCTGCGCCACACGTGGGCAACATTAATGTTGGAAGACAGCCAGCCTGTGGAACTGATCAGCCAGTGCATGGGGCACACCTCGATACGTACCACGCAGATCTACCTTTCCCGTATCAGTAGCCGGAAGGTTGATACTGCTGTGGACGGCATGTACGACCGTATGCTACGGAAGCCCAAACATAAAAGAAAGGAAAGGGACATCCCGTCCGGTTGCCATCGAAAATCCGAATCCCCTGTATCGCAACCGATGGAAAACGGGAACACACATCCCCATGTTTCCCAAACTCCCGAAAACGAAAAATGTCCCTTTCTTAGCAAGAAAGAGACATTCGTTTCGTGTCACGTGAACACCGTAATATTTTTCGCTGCAAAGGTATATATTTCATACATTTGCAGCAAATTTTCTTCCGTTTTTTTTCTGTTTCACCTGATATTTCTTCCTGCCTTTCCGCCCTCTATTCTTTCCATGCGATGCGAAACACATTTTCAACCGCCTGTATCACAGAATTATATAAGTTTATTTCCCGTAATGTCTCTTTCTTGCTAAGAAAGGGACGCTCATTAAAGTGCCACCAAGATGTATGGAAAAGCGAAAAAAATAGACAGGAAAGCAAATCCTGTTTCTTTTTCCCATCCAAATACAGTGAACCGTTGTATTTGCCGTACTATTCGCAAATGTACGGCAAATAGGCAAGAAAACATAAGGAGACGATAAAATGAAACAAATGACGAAGGAAAGGGGCGGGTCATGCTGAGTAACCCCACACGATACGGGCTAATCGCCTGCCGTTACCTTGTATGGGGCTGGCACAACAATGTTTGGCTCAATGCCCCCGAGATAGCGGCGCGTTACCACATGAACGTGCGTGCCCTCTCGCCGGCGTTGCGACGGTTGGTGATGGCAGGCATCCTGCGCTCACAATGCGGAGGAACAAGACCGGGCTTCATGCTCAGCCGTGCACCGGAGGAGGTGACGATGTTGGAGGTGGTGCGTGCGTTGGAAGGCAACTTCCGCATGGACTGCTGTCGCACGGTTCTCCCCTGCGTCCAGTGCTCGTGCGAGACAGACAGCAGTCGGGTTTGCGGAGTGTTCCGGGATATGCTCGACGAGCTTCGGTCGCGGCTGTCAAGCGTTTCGCTCGAAGACCACGCCGCCACGGAAGAATTTTCGGGGGGGGGGTAAAACCCTGCAAACCAATAAGATAATAAATCAGCCGAAAAATACCGGGCGATGGACACATGAGAATTAATAAATTAAAAAATACGATATGAGAAAAAAAATCATTCCGTCCCTGCTGCTGGCGGCACTGCTCGCCGGAAAGGCGCAAGCGGGTATCGTGTCGGACAGCCTCCGCACCACGATCTACTACCGCACGGCAAACGCACGGCTGGAGCTTCCCTACATGGACAACGACCGGCACCTTGCGGCACTGGGCGACAGCATCCGTTCTCTGGGAGCCGACCCTGCTGTAGTGCTCAGGCGTATCCTCATTCAGGGGTCCGCCTCTCCCGACGGTAACACGAAGTACAACAAGGAACTCGCCCGGAAACGTGGCGAGAATTTGCGGGATTATTTAAAAGACAACCTCTCTCTGCCCGACAGCATCTTCACACTCCAGCCGCAAGGAGAGGGCTGGAGCGAATTGGCTGAAAAGCTTGGACGTACCGATGCCCCTTGGCGCGACAAGGCAATCGCCATCATCCGTGACACACCCGAGTGGGTGGTACGCGAGGGCAAGGTGGTGGACGGTCGCAAACGTCAGCTAATGAACCTTGCCGGCGGACGCGCATGGCAATACATGAAGGAGAACCTCTTTGATAGCTTACGTAGCGGAGTGTTGGTAGTATGCGAGGTGGAACGAATCAAGCGGGTGATGGACCCCGAGCCGGCACAGGCCGAATTGAAACCGGCATCCGACAACGTAATGAACCCCGATGACACGGCGGACACCACCGAGAAGGAGATCGATACGACAGCCACACTTTATAATAAGGAGGACGATACGATTCCGCAGGACAACGCGGACAAGGAAGAAACGGAAAAGAAACCGTTCTTCATGGCGGTAAAGACGAACCTGCTCTACGACGTGGCCCTCGTTCCGAACGTGGGATTGGAGTTCTACCTCGGCCAGGGGTGGAGTATCAGTGGGAACTGGATGTACGCCTGGTGGAAGAACGACACCCGTCACCGCTACTGGCGTATCTACGGCGGCGAGCTTGACATCCGCAAGTACTTCGGACGGAAGGCAGCCGAAAAGCCATTACAGGGACACCACCTCGGCGTGTACGCCCAAGGTTTGACCTTCGACTTCGAGACGGGCGGCAAAGGATATCTGAGCAACTTCAGTTACGGTTTCGGGTTGGAATACGGTTATTCGCTGCCTGTCGCCAAGCGTCTGAACATAGACTTCGGTCTCTGTATCGGCTACGGTGGCGGCAAGTACAAGGTATATGAGCCGGAGGACGATTGCTACGTGTACAAAGAGACAAAACAGCGCCACTGGTTCGGTCCGACCCGGGCTGAAATCTCACTTATTTGGTTGCTGGGAAACGGCAATCAGAATAGCAAGAAAGGAGGAACGAAATGACACATATACGGATATACAAGGAATTGCGCAAGGTAATCGCAGGATGTCTGGCGGTAATGCTGCTGCCTTTATTCACGGCCTGTGAGCACAAGGATCTGTGTTACGACCATCCGCACTCGGCGAGCGTGGAGGTGGTGTTCGACTGGACGGAAGCTCCCGACGCCCACCCTGCCACGATGAGCCTTTACCTCTATCCGGAGGACGGTTCCGAGCCGATGCGTTACGAGTTCACCAAGCGCGAGGGCGGTACCATCGTCGTTCCGGAGGGTATGTACGATGCCCTTTGCGTAAACAGCGACAAGGAGACGCACCGCATAGTTGACAAGGAACGTATGGAGACATTTCAAGTGACAACGGGGAACACCCGCTCACTGCGTGGGACACTGGCCACGAGGTCGGAAACGGCACCGAAGGCACGCGGAGCAGAAGAGGAACGCAACGTAATGGAACCCGAAGCCCTGTGGAGCGACCATGCCGAGAGATTGGACATCAGCCCGGCGAGCGGCGTGAGGCGGATCGTCCTGACCCCGAAGCCACGGGTGAACACCTGCTCGGTGGAGGTCAGGAACGTGGAGAACCTGCGTCACGTAAGTGCCCTTAGCGCATCGCTGACGGGCATGGCTGGCGGCTGGCTGGCAGGAATTGACGAGCTGACAACTGAGAAGGTGACCATCCCGTTCGAGGTATGCGCCAACGAGGACAAGACTATGCTGACGGGCGATTTGAGCTTCTTCGGACACTGCCCGAAGGAAGCCGGAGAGCACAAGCTGATGATCTACGCGCTGATGTCAGACGGCAACACCTACTACTTCGAGGCGGACGTGACCGGCCAGCTGCATGATCCGGCACAGGATCCGACGCACATCGTCATCGTGATCGACAAACTGCCGCTTCCGAAACCCATCACCGGCGGCGGAGGCTTGCAGCCTACCGTAAAGGACTGGGAGGAAGTTCACATCAGCTTGCCGATGAGCTAAGCAGAGAACAAGTGGAACAGAAAAGTAAAAATACAAGTATATGAACAAATCTATTTATATCTGAAAAATTATACAAAAGGTTATCAATCAAATATTTTTTAATTTTAATTTTTTTCAATTATGAACAAAATGATTTATTTGTGCGCAGCGGCTGCTTTGACGCTGGCATCATGTTCAAACGACGAGACTGTGGAAGTGGCACAGCAGAAAGGCATCAGTTTTCGTGCCGTAACAGGACTAAACACACGTGCCTCTGAAGTGACAACAGCCAACCTGAGTGCCCTCAAGGTTACAGCCTTTTGGGATAAGAACAACAACAAGTACGACGGTTTTGATACTGAAGTTGATTATGTAAAGGATGGTGGTGTATTTAATTCTGCCGTTTCAAAATTCTGGCCAAAAGATGAAAATGAAGTGTTGAGTTTCACCGCTTTCTCTGACAACTGGACAGGAACGAAAACCATTACAGACAAGAATACCATCAGCGTGGCTGGTGTGAAGATTGCAGGTACAGTAGCTGACCAAAAAGACATGGTATACGTTACAGGCATGACCGGAACCAAGGCTGCCAATGAAACGAACGGTGTCGCATTGACATTGGGACACGCCCTTTCCCAGATCCAAATCTCTGCAAAGAGCGACAATACGGTCTACACATACCAGGTGAAAGGTATCCGTATCTCAAATGTTGACGGAGAGGCCAACTTCAATGTCGTAGATGGTACGTGGAGCAACAACGCTGCAAACGACCAGATTTATGAAGTGAAGTATGCCACTCCGGTAACTTTGAATGGTACTGCCCAGAGCATTATGGAACAAAAGCCGGATAACGGCACTAACTACAGTGACAATCTCATGCTGATCCCGCAAGGAGCTACCACGGCTTGGAACGTTGAAAACGACAAGATAAATACCAACAAAGGTACATACATCTCTGTACTGTTGAAAATCAAGAAAGGTACTGAAAATGTTTTCCCTGCTGAAGGTGATGATGCTTACGGTTGGGTTGCCGTTCCTGCTTCATTCACTTGGGAAAAGGGCAACAAGTATGTCTATACTTTGGACTTCACCAACGGTGCCGGACGTGTTGACCCTGTAACCCCCGGACCAGACGTTAAACCGCAACCGGACGGAAAAGACCCGGACAAGGGAGACAAGATCTTTGGCGATCCGATCAAGTTCACCGTTACGGTTACTCCTTGGAATCCCAAGGATAACGGTATCAATATGTAATCCGATATCCGTATAATCAAGAATCAATCCAAACCGCACTTCCGCCCGGTGGCTGTCCGCTGGATAGCACAGTACAGCCAAGGTAGGGAGTGCGCCCATCAGGCCGGACGAGGTTGAATGCAAGGCCGCCCACATACGGGGCGGCTCCTTTTCCGGTCACACAGAAAAGACAATCTAAAATAAAGAATAACTATGGCAAATAAAGCGATTCATGTATTGGCGGCAGCGGCGTTGCTCCTTGTCTCGTGTTCCAACGATGACACGGTGCAGGTAGCCTCCGGGACGGACATCCACTTCCGCACGGTAGTGGGCATGAGCACCCGTGCCCTCCCTGCCGACCTTGCCGGGCTGAAAGCCGCCGGCTTCAGCGTGTCGGCGTTCGCCACGACTGACAACGAGGAGAAATACGGATTTCGGGACCTGCTGTTCACGCACGAGGACGGCACGGAGAACGACTGGACGTCTGACCCCGTGAAGTATTGGCCGGAGGACGGCAGCGAGTTGCGCTTCGTGGCGGTCTGTCCCGAAGCCTCTGCTTGGGGTGGCACCTACGAGGGCGAAAAGCCCGGTGAGCTGAAAGTGACCGGCTTCAGTCCGGTAGCGGACATCACCGGACAAAAAGACCTGCTGGCAGGTTATGCCTCGGGCGATAGGAACAATGCCGCCAAGACGGAGATAGAGTTGCGCCACGTGCTCACGCAGGTAGAGGTACGTGCCAAGAACACCAATGCGACCTACCGCTACGACGTGAAGGCGGTACGCATCGGTTCCGTCCATTCCACGGGCGACTACACGTTCCCTTCGGAAACAAATGCCAACGGCAGCTGGACACTGAAGGACGGAAGCTACGCCTCCTATACCACCGCAGAGCTGACAGATCCGATACGCCTCACGTCTGACGCGAAAGGACTGATGGACGACAGTGGCACGGCGATGCTCCTTCCGCAACAACTTACGGCATGGGACACGAAAGACGACAAGGAAAACAAAAAGAACGGTTCCTATATCGCCCTGCTGTTGAAGATAACCACTGAAGCGGGTAGACAGGTCTATCCCTCCGCCGAGGGTGAATACGGCTGGGCGGCAGTGTCCATCGGAGGCCACGCGGAGAGCAAGAAGAACCTCTGGCAGCCGGGCGACAAGTTTGTCTACACGCTCGACTTGAGTAACGGTGCAGGGGTAATGCCCCCGGACAGCCCCGATCCCGGTGAACCGGTGCTGGGACAGCCCATCCGCTTCACGGTTACGGTGAATAACTGGGTGATTCGCCATCAGGACGTGAATCAGTAAGACAGAAAACGAATTACGAATAAAAAACGAATGACAGATATGAACTACAAGAACAAACTGATGGGCTTGTCGCTCATCCTATTGGCGGCGTTCTCCGCCTGTACGGACGATGTGGAGAACGGAGGACGTGACTCGGGCACGGACGACCACCGCATCACCTTTGCCGTGGGCACGGAATCCCCCGATGCCCGGACACGGGCGGACGGCAGCCTTCCGGATGCCGCCGGATCATACGAGACCAATTCCGTGGAGATGCAGGGCAAGCTGGACGGAAAAAACGTCTACCTCACTGCCGAAGTCTCTGACGGTCTCCCGGGTGACGACCAACCCTTGACACGAGGTACGCAGGTGACGGGGGGCGCACAGGTGGATGAATTTAGCGTGTCGGCTGCTATTTTAGATGCTAACGTTTTTGAACCCGAGACGTTGGATGTGATGTACAACGTGAAGGTGGCGAAAGACAACGCCTCTTCCACATGGACTACCGGAACGCCGTATTACTGGCCTACCGGCAAGAAACTGACTTTTTTCGCTTGGTATCCTTACAACTCGAAGAACCTGACCATCCCGAAAGACAACAATGTCAAGGATACAAAGCTGTTCTACGAGATACCCGAACAGGTAGCCGACCAAGAGGACTTTATGATGGCCAACAGCTATGAAGTGAGCGAGACATCAAGCGTGCCGATTTTTTTCAGACATATGCTCACGGCGGTGAAGTTCAAGACGAGCAACAACATCCCTGCCTGCACCGTCAAGTCCATCTCCCTGAAAGGAGTGAAATACAAAGGCTATCATAACTGGCAAGCACATAACAGCATTATATTATCTTGGAATCCGGATGCTGACACCAGAGACTTCACCTTGGACTTTCCCAATGGAAAGGAGGTAGCCGAGAATACCGAGACCGAACTCACGGGAAAGGGCGAGACTTTCTTCATGATGCCGCAGACATTTGGAGATGACAGCGAAGCCCGTTTGGAAGTGACGTTGGTGATGAATGGGGTAGAACAGACATTGAGTGCAAAGTTGAAGGACATTATGGCTAATGGGTCTGGTTATAGCTATTGGGTAGCAGGAATAGCGGTTACATATAATATCTCGCTCGACCAGAATGTCGAGTTGGAATTGAACAAGGATGTCTTCGTGGCTTCGGGTGCCGACGCCGTGATTTATGTGAAGAGCAACTGTGACTGGGAGTGTACACTGAGCGACCCGAACGGCATCACCGGCAGCGCCGCACCGGCCTTGTGCAAGCCGACGCTGAAAGGTAGCACCAGCGGAGTGCAGTCGGACAGTTTCGATAATGAAAACGCGAAACTCACCCTTGAAACCATCCAACCGACCGACACTGAGACGCGCAAGGGCAAGGTGAAGCTCACGTTTACGTTCCCTTCCAAACCGGGAAAGACGGTAGAGAAAGAGGTGACGCTGACTTCCAGTCTGATGGTGGAATATCCGACAGGAAGTGACATCTGGTACAAACTGTCCCAAGGGTCTATGAGTTGCCACGACTTGATGACCACCGATACGCCCACCTTGCCCGATAATGCCGACTTTGCCACGGCTATAGCCAAGGTGGTAGGTGCCGATGTGACATATAGTCGCGAACTGGTAGCGACAAGAACTGGAGGAACTTCTTATGATGGCGATCCGGCCGTCTTCACTTACTTCGGTATCCGCAGAGCCAAAGCCGACGGTTCGACCATCTTGGTGAACCTTTCCAGAATCACCTTGGAGAACTATGGCGGTTCAACTTTCGATGAAAAGAACTTCATGACTTGGGGTGGAACTTACTATCCAATAGGTAGCACATGGACGGTGACCAAAGACAACTATAATGTGAAGACTCACGTAGACGACATGGGTATGGATTTGCCTGTTTGGCAAAGCACTGCCATGGGTAACTGGGGATATGACCAAGCGTATGACTATAGTAGTTCTACTTTCCGCTATCCCGGTTACCACACCATCAAGAATAACAAGTTCGGCTACTACTCCATTGAAAAGGTCTCAAATTGAGAAACAGGCAAGGCAAGATCAATAACAGTTTGAACAATAAAAAAGACAAGATATGAACTACAGGAATAAACTAATGAGCCTTTCGCTCATCGCGCTGGCGGTATTCTCCGCCTGTACCAACGAGATGGAGAACGGCACTCACCCAGGAAAGGGAGACCAGCGTTTGAGCTTCGCCGTAAGTATGGGGGGCACGAACGCATGGAAACCGACAGCCGGCACTCGTGCGGCTTCCGATTTAGGGGAGAGTACGTACGAGCTGGAAACCGTTGAGATGGAAGGCAAGGTGAACGGGAAGACCGTCTACCTTACCGCAGAAGTGACGGACGGATTTCCCGGCGACAACCGCCCGATAACGCGCGGCACGCAAATCTCCGAGACCAACAAGACGAATATGGAGACCTTTGCCATATCGGCTTACACCAATGCCATCGGCACGCCCGACTTCATGTACAACGAGACGGTCACCTTAAACAAGGACGAAGGCCGTTGGTATCCCACGGGGACATACTACTGGCCCGCCAAGAAGCGGTTGAGCTTCTACGCATGGTTTCCCAGTGCGGCGGACGGCATGACGCTCACCGACAATACCCATCCGGGCGCACCCGTGATGACCTATATCGTGCCCGACGACGTGAAGAAGCAATAGGATGTGATGAGTGCCGTAGTCATCGGAAAGGATAATCCGACGGTAGACGGTTTCGCCACCACCGGCCTGACGTTCAACCACGCCCTCTCGGCAGTGAAGTTCGTGGCAGGGGATGACCTGCCCAACTGCGTGGTGAAGTCCATCAAGCTGGATGGCGTGCGCTACAAAGGTACTTACACGTTAGGAACGGACGCATGGACATTGACTGATGACACGCAAGCCTTTACCCTGCGTTTAAACAAAGTGGTGGCAGGAAACGGTGGAGCCATTACGGAGGATGGCAAAGGCGAGACCCTCTTCATGATGCCGCAGACATTGTCCGACGACGCGAAGATCGAGGTGGTGCTGAATGACGGAACTGCCGACTTTACGGTGGGCGCATCCATTGGAGGCACGAAATGGGAAATGGGCAAGACCTATACCTACCACATCTCGAACAATTTTGTGTCGCTGGTTACCACCAACGACAAGTTCGTTGCCTTTACGGATGAAACCCTGACGGATCAGGTGGCTTTCTTCTTGAGTGCGTCCGCAACTACTGCCGGGACTACGGGTGAAATCTTAGCCCCGGCTGGAGTAACCGTTACACCCACCACTTTTGCAAGCGGAGCGTCCAACCTCTCCGTGAAGGTCACTTGGCCCAAGGACATGGGGAATTATGTAAGCATGGAGATTTCTTTCGCTGGCAAGAAAAAACAGATTCTTATGTCCCGCCAGACACCCACCGAAGGGGATGCCTATTGGCTCTATTCCCTGCCCGAGACGACCAGCCAGCACTTGGAAAATGACATCATCGGCTTGCAGAACGCATCGGAATCGGACTGGATAGCCATGACCTCGTCTCCTACGTACACGAAGGACAATTATTCGCAGGTCATTTATGACAACTCCTCAAAGGGCGACATTTACCTGCAGACGTTGAGCATCCCGTCGGCGAACCGCTTCGCCTCGTTGCTTGCCACCAAAGAGGACTTTGACCAAAATGTGATGTACTGCGTGGAGCAGAAAGCCTTTACCGCCGATTTCGGGTTCAAGGATTGCGAGCGCAATATCTCGCGCGAATCGGAGAAATGGAATATCGTGTTGAACGGCGGACATTTCAAGGAGGATGTAACAAACCTGAAAGCCAGAGTGGTAATCTCGTCCGATGTTCCCGATACGCAAATCACAGATTTGGGACGTGACCTTACTTGCGGTGATCCGGTAGCCATATCTGTGGATAAGGCAACATCGACAGGTGTATCTGCCACTCCTTACGTGAAGAAACGTTGGGATAACTTGCAAAACAATACGGCTAACAATGGAACACGCAAGGTAAACGTACAGGTGAAAAATGACAACTTGGACGAGTGGTACGATTGCGGACCTGACGGATTGATGAGTGATAGGTTCACGTGGGGAAATAATTTTGCAATAGGATATAACCAATACCACGGACGTGGTAATAATTGGGATAATGGTGCACTTCCAATAGTCCGGGATTATTATGAAGTGCATCAGAAACACCCGATGTTTGGCTTGCACAGATGGTCTATAATTAGGGACAACGCTGATGCAAATATAATGGGGAACGCCCTATATATGATATTCTGTAGTGCCAGACAGTGGAACGGATGGAATAATAGAAGCATCTACCGCAATAGTATGTCGGGGGAATGGTCATACATTGCATGCAATCAGGCAAACTGCATTACTGATCCTGAAAATCCCAATTACAATGATGTCTATAATGGCGGCCGATTCATCACCATTGGCGTAAATGGTCGTAACTGGAGATGGTCATCTTGGCAAAACTATCCGGGACCTCTTACAGTATGGATTCCGGTAGTATACACTGACTCCCATTGCGGATTGAACGCACGCCCTACAGACGACACTCCCATTCCCGGAACATCGGTTAACGAATAGTGGCAAATCGCTTTAATAACCAACAAGATTATATATACACTTTAATTACATCAAGACTCTCCCCAGCACAGCGGGAGGGATTATGTATAATAACCCTAACAACTTGCCGCCCTTGTGAAAGACCGGCAAGTTACCCTTTATTTCAATAAAATTGAATACAGATGGAAACAACGAAGATATTGGAGACAGAAAAAGAAAACAAGGATGCCGTCCACCTCTATTGGAACGAAGCGGACGAGACTTGGAACGCCTACGGCAAATCGGCGGAGAACGCCCTACGCATCAACCTGGAACTCCGTGCGCTGACGGACAAGGTGAATTTGGACGGCACAGAGGTGACACACCTGAAAGTGACCACCGAACAGTTCGAGCGGTACGGCCTTGCCGACTACTGCGTGGCGGTGGACGACGAGAGATTGAAACTGAAGATACCCGTGCATGGCTGAACGAACGGACATGAAGGACTTCGCCGCAAGGCTTGAGGAAGAGGCGGAAAAGAAGGTGGAGAAGATAGAGGCCGGAGACCTGAACATGATCAAGAAATCATTCGAAGCCTCGTTGGTGCTCGCGGACGCTTTCCTGCAACTGAAAGCCTTCATCGCGGACTATACTTTCCGTGACGAGGCAGAGTAAATCGAGTTCTTCAAGACGGTCAAACCCCGAATCTGCCACCGGCTCATCTACTACCGCAAGATATACAACATCGAGATGAACCGTCCCGTAGGCAACAAGTCGCAGCGAAGCTACCTGATAGACGAGATACGGGGCATCAACCGTTACAACGAGAAACGTTCGGACTTCGTGCGTTACTACCGCTCCGGACTGACCCACTTGGACGCACTCTATTACCTGCGGGGTAACCTTGACACGGCACTCTACTTGGAGTCGTTCCATCACGAGCGTGATCCGTCTTTCTCGACCAACTGTGACTTCATGGCGGCACGGCTTCTCGCCAACGAGCGGCTGATCCGCTACCTGACGAAAGAATTGGAGGTGTTCGAGCTGCGGCAAGCCGAAGAATCTTTGCTGAAGGTGTGCCTGACGTGGAAAGCGACGAAGACGGAACTGACCGAACTACTATTTGCATTGGACAGTCGCAAGGCATTCGGGGATGTCCCGTTGACAAGGCTGTCGGAGTATGTGCAGAGGGCATTCAACATCGAGTTGGACAAGAACCTGTCCCGGACATTCGGCGACCTGCGCATCCGCAATCGGCAGACGCCTTTCCTTGACAGCCTGAAGGCCGCACTGCTCAGGCGGATGAACCGCCCGCTGAACAACCGCCCCGGAGGGCGGAACAAAAAGACGCTTTGAGAAGGATAAGAATTGAATAATAACAAACAGAAACCTAAATAGAAAAGGACAATGAAACAGGTATTTATCAAACCTCTGTTGCTGCTGCTCGTGATACTGGCAGGGGCATCCTGCGACAAGGACGAGAAGGAAATCGGCTACGACGCGCTGCCCCAAAAGGCGCGGCAGTTCATCGCGCAGTATTTCCCCGGTGCGGAATGCACCCGTGCGGTGCGTGACAAGGACGATGGAACGACCGAATATGAGGCATGGCTCTCGGACGGAGCGGAACTGGAGTTCGACGAACAGGGCGAGTGGACGAGCGTGGACTGCAAGTTCTCCGCGCTGCCGGACGGCATCCTGCCGGAATCCATCGCGACGGACATCACCGCCCGTTACCCCGATGCCGTACCTTACAAGGTGGAGAAACAACCGGGCGGTTACGAGATAGACATCCCCGGCTGGGAACTGTACTACAACTATCAAGGCACGTTCATCCGCGCCGAGAGAGACCTGTAAAACTGCATGAAACACCAATAACTAAAGAGCTATGATCATCTATGACAGCAAAATCGCCCGTCTGCTGCAAGGCCGGCTGAATCCCTACGATTACGTGACCCTGCCTCTGGTTACCCTGACTGCCCTCCCTTATGGCGAGAAAGGCATTTGGGAAGAGATGGAGATGAGCATCCACCGCCGGCAATACACGGAATGTTTTTGTGTGTCCCTGCTGCCGTCCCTGCTTTTGGGCTGGCAGGTATGCTGGGGATTTGCCGCCCTGCCGCTGTTCGCTTACTACCTCCTTTACTGGGCTGAACGCTTGGCTGTCGGCCATTCAGCGTTTGATTACGAGGCAGAAAAAGAGAGCGAGGAAGTAAGCTACTTCGTGGTGCGCAAACATTTCGCTTGGCGCAAGTGGTATTGGAAAAAGGAGCTGCCGGCCATCGACCGAAGCTGGTTCTGCTAAAGGAACAGGACTGGCTCCTATACAGCTACTACAAGCGTGGGCTGCTGTCTGTTTAAGTTGTGTTCGGGCATCCTGGGGCCTTCTTTATGATTAAACGAGATGCAGCCCACCGCTTCCTTTTATCACATTCCTCTGGGCGGAAAAGGAAAGCGTGGAAGTAAAAAAGGAAAAAGTGCAATTTAGACATATATACGAAGAGTTACGATGAAGAAAACGGAATGCGTCCTTGTGAAAGGTCGCCAGATGTCCGCCGAAGGGTAGCAATGCCCGTAGGACACAGTTTTTTTGAATTTTTAGGAAAGTTCAATCCCCAAAAGGGATTGGATTTATTAAGTGGGAAACCACTTTTTTACATGGGAAAACAAGGCCCGCACTTGTGAAAGCCCGGAGCTTGTACTTTAGCATGGCAGCCTGCCAGCTTTACCCCGGCAGGCATGCCATGGAGATATTTTTTCGAAGTTAGTTCACTTCGCATCGGCGGATGCGGTACAAGTGAATGAAATTAAAATGTATGGAAGCTTCCACCTGTGACAGTCCGAAGCTTCCGTTTTTTATATGAACAGAATAAATTCAAAAACAAGAATAATATGGCAACATTAAAATTGAACAAATTCATACTTTTGCCGGGTAGAGCGCTGGCCGCCCTCGTGCGTTGTGGCTTCCCGGTAAGTGCGGGGATCGTGATGAAAACGTTTTCCCCCGATACGGGCCGCATATTTTACGAGAATGAAGTGAGTGACTATTTGCTGCACAAATTCTCTGAAATCGTGAGGTGGTACGAGGACTGCCCCTGCCCGACAGGCCGCCTCACGGCAGGCTCGCCGGTATGGGTGTTCCTTTCCGGCAAGGAACCCGAAAAGGACGATGCCCTCCTAAAGTCAGTACGCAAGGAGATAGACAACCGCCCCGTACGCGTGATCACCCGTGAAGATTTCCGGAGACGTATGTGCCTTCCCGGTCAACTCATCAGCCGGCTCGACCGCGTGGATGACGACATGCTCTCCGAGTTCCTGTGTCACACCCTGCTTTCCAAGCAGGACGGCACGTATGTGGACTCTCGCAGATGGGAAAGCGCCCAAAAGGGTGATCCCGTGCACGGCTTCATATCCGACATGCTGGCGGCGTGCCTCTCCGCCCGCCTGCCCATCGTGGACGGTGACCTGCCCGGCATCCTCACGCGGATGGCAAGACACCATATCCCGAGTGTCAGGGCGAAGCTGAGAGAACAGGACAGGATGATCCTGCAAGCCTGTCCCTCGCTGAATGAATATCAGCATGCAATGAAGTAGAAAATGCGTAGCTTATAAATGCAGACGAAATATAAAAACAAGCTGCGAACGTTATTCTTCTTAACTTAAAATGTTGGAACGCCAATATCAAATATTTTATGCTTTTGCTGGTTATTTTATCTGTGTAATTTGTGGATATTATATAGAAGTATGTATTTATAAATAAAAATCATGAACAATGGTATAATATGGTTGAAGTTAAAAATATCGTTCGGTTATGCCATCTTGGTTCTGTTGTCCGCATTCATTGTCTATCAGTTCCGTCAGGAACAAATGCAAAGACACATGCTACGTAAGAAGGAGAAAGAGCTGGTGGCGATACACCGTCTGGCTGAAAGAATCTACATCGACCTGCTGGACCTTTCCACCCATGCCGAGATTGCCGTCACATGGGATGATGACGACCTCGGGGAATACAGCCGCAAACGCCACGGGGTCTGCGACAGCCTGCAACTTCTAAAAGAATATGTCCATACCCCGTTACAAAAAAGCCATATCGACTCGTTGTGCCTTCTTCTTTGGAACAAGGAACTCCTTTTATCCAAGGCGGTACATACCTTCAAGGAACTGCAGGACATAGGTGGCATTGTACAAGAAAGCATTCCTGCCATTGTCTTGACAGCCCGGAAACAGGCTGCACGGCAAAAGGAAAATACGGCTTCTCCGGAAGCCGGTGCGGGAGATGTACCCAAAAAGAAAAGGAGTTTCCGGGATATCTTCCGTAGAAAAGAAAACAAATCCGCTTACCTGCAACAGAGGGAAGAGGCTGAACGTAAACGGCAATCCCTGTCCGTTCCCTCTTCAACCGGGACGACAACACGCATGCTCCGCTCCCTGAATGAAAGGGTCACCCGGGAACAGGCTGAAAGGCGGGCCAGGCTGCTGGCACAGATGGACAGCCTGTATGCCGGCAGTATGGAGTTGAACGGGAGGATGAACAATATGATCTCCGAATTTGAGCGGAAAAACAACGAACGTTTTACCGCACGCTACAGGGCCTTTGTCCTTGAACGGGACAATTCCTACCATATGGTGGCCGGCCTTGCCCTGTCCGTCTCCCTTCTGGCGATCATGCTGTATACCGTCATACACCGGGACCTGAACCGCCGTCTCCAATACGAGAGGGAGCTTGAACAGTCCGACAGGCGGAACAGGGAACTGCTCCGCTCACGCAAGGAGCTGATGGCCTCGGTTGCTCACGACCTGCGCGCCCCGCTGGCGGCCGTCAAAGGCTGCGCGGAACTGTTACCCTCGGAAAGCGACGTCAGCCGCAGGAGTGGCTATCTGGACAACATCCTGCACTCGGCCGATTACATGCTCGGCCTGGTAAACACGCTGATGGAATACCACCGGATGGATGAAGGCGAAGTTCGCTCCAATGACACGCTCTTTAGCCTAAAAGCCCTGTTCGAGGAAATAGCGGACAGTCATCGACTTATCGCCAGACAGAAGGACCTGGCGTTCACCGTATCCCTCTCAGGCTTGGACGTCGTCGTCTGCTGTGACAGCTCGCATATCCGGCAGATAGCCGGCAACCTGCTGTCCAATGCCCTGAAGTTCACACCCCACGGGGAGGTGCGCCTTGAGGCGGAATACTTGTATGGGGAACTTAGCATCTCTGTCCGGGATACCGGCGTGGGAATGAGCGCTGAGGAGAAAGAACGGATATTCGGGGCGTTTGAAAGGCTGGACAACGCGCGTAATATTCCAGGGTTCGGACTGGGGCTGGCGATCACGGCTCGGCTCGTGTCTGAAATGCGGGGCCGTGTAGAGGTAAAGAGCGCTCCCGGTGAAGGCAGCCGCTTCTCCGTTTTCCTTCCCGTACCACCGGCCGGACAGTCCGCCCCTCTGGAAGAGAAGGTGTTTCCGGCCTGTGAATTGCTCGGTGGCACCCGTGTGCTGGTCATGGATGACGACCGTATCCAGCAGGGGATCACCCGGGAGATGCTCTCCCGCAGCCGGATTCACTGTGACTGCTGCACGGATGTCCGGGAACTGATGGACTGCCTGAAAAGTCAGGAGTACGACCTTCTGCTGACCGACATACAGATGCCCGGTGCGGACGGCTTCTCGATCCTTGAACTGCTGAGGGGATCAAACATCCCCCGGGCAAGGGAGATTCCGGCCATAGCCGTCACGGCACATTCCGACAGGGAAGAGGAATACCTCTTCGCAGGTTTCGCCGGATGTATCCATAAGCCTTTCTCCGCGGAAGGGCTGGTGACCGCCATCATGCGGGTCATAAAAGGGAACGGGAAAGAGTGGAGGCCGGACTTCTCCCTCCTGCTTGCCGGAGAGGACAACCGGCAGGAAATGCTGGGGCTGTTTGTCAGTGAAAGCCGCAAGGACATCGAAAGGCTGTCGGCCGCCGTGAAAGAAAAGGACAGCCGGGAAATCATTTCCATCCTCCACAGGAGCCTGCCACTGTGGGAGACGGTGCGTCTGAACTATCCGGTAGCGGACCTGTGGGTGCTGGTCAAATCCGACGCGGGCCAATGGGAGGAAGAGGAATATGTGAAAATAGAAAAAATAATCGGTGCCGTCAGGGAACTGATATCCTATGCGGAACTGATGCAGAAAGAGGGAAAGGAATGAAAACGATACTGATTTTGGAAGATGACGTGATTTTCAGCCGCAGCATCGGCAACTGGCTGAAGAAGAAAGGGATGGCGACCGAACATGCCGCGACGCTGTCGGCTGCCCGCAAGGCCCTTTCCGCAAGGGAGTTCGACCTTGTCCTTGCAGACCTCCGCCTGCCGGACGGGAACAGCACCTCCCTGCTGGAATGGATGAACGAGAGGTTCTACGCCACCCCGTTCCTTATCATGACCAACTACGGGCAGGTGGAGAACGCGGTGGAAGCCATGCAGCTGGGGGCGGTCAATTACCTGTGCAAGCCTGTCCAGCCGGACAGGCTGCTGGAAGCCATCGGGAAGATATTCAGCCGTCCCCGACATGACGGGAACGAATTCTATCGCGGGGAGAGTGCCAAAGCGCGGGAAATGTACCAGCTAGTGGGGCTGGTGGCACGTTCCGACATTTCCGTGCTCATTCGGGGAGCCTCCGGTACGGGGAAGGAGCATATCGCCCGCGAGCTGCATGAACAAAGCCACCGTAGGGACAAGCCCTTCGTCCCGGTGGACTGCGGGACCATCACGGGTGACCTTGCCAAATCCGAATTTTTCGGACACCGCAAGGGGACGTTCACCGGTGCCTACGGTGACAGGTACGGGCTGTTTCAAGTGGCTGACGGGGGCACGCTGTTCCTTGACGAGATCGGCAACCTTTCCCCCGAGACACAGATGCTCCTGCTACGTGCCCTGCAGGAAAGACGCTACAAGCCCGTCGGCTCCACCCAGGAATACACCTTTGACGTCCGTCTGGTGGCCGCCACGAACGAGAACCTGGAGAGGGCGATATCCGAAGGACGTTTCCGGGAGGACCTGTTCCACCGCCTGAACGAGTTCACCATCAATGTCCCCCCTCTCTCGGAATGCGGGGAGGACATCCTTCCGCTGGCGGAGTTCTTCGTGAAGCATTTTTCAGAAAAGCACCGTAAGCCCGTACGCGGGTTCAACAGCCTGGCCGCGGCCTCATTGCAGAAATATCCCTGGCCCGGTAATATACGCGAGCTGAGAAACTGCATCCAACGTGCCGTCCTGCTCTCTGCCGACGGATGGATCTCACCGGAGGAACTGAATCTGGACCTCGCCGTCGGACGGGAGGAAACCGCCCCCATTCCGGAGGAAAAGGAAAAACAGCTGCTTCTCAGGACCCTTGAAGAGGCGGAGGGCAACCGTGCCCGTGCAGCCAGGATACTCGGCATCAGCCGGACTTCCCTGTACGAGAAACTGAGAAAATATCGGATTATATGAGCGGGCCGTTGTACAATACGGGCCAGCTCCGTGAGTCTCCTTCCGGAACCACAGCGAAATGAGAGTGTCATACAAGCGGCCGGACATGGTTTACATAAAATGTACATCCGCCTTACAGTTATTGTAAAGCGGTGTATATTTCTTTTTTTGAGCCTGTTTTCAACTGATATTTTTATCATGCTGAATATCTGACTATTAACAAGAAAATGCAATAGGCATCCACCGGATGGCATCATATTCGCCTTTAATATTCTGTCGTAAGGCATGAATTGTTAAACTAAAGTTTGAGCATATGAAAACATCAACAACACACCGCCTGCTGAACCATCTCCAAGAAGCCGTCCTGGAAGGAAAAAATGCTATGGAAAACGTATTGTCATCCGCCTACGATGAATTTTCAGACCATCTGGCCTCCCTGGCGGAAAGCGGGCTTCCCATCCCCAAGAGGCTGCGCCGCCTACGCCACATGGAGACGGAACTGGACGCCTATATGAATATGGCCGGAAGCAGGGTTGACAGCCGGACACATATCTATCTGATGAAGGCATCCGGCCTTGTCAGGACGGAGATAGAACTGTTGCATTTCGCGCTTCGGTATCCCGAATGCCGCGATACCGTTCCCGATACCGACAAGGGACGGACAGGCCTGTTCTCCCTTCGTTGGAAAGGTTCCTTGGTGAACCTGATGGAACTGATCGCCTCACTGCACTACCTGGGAGTGATAACAGACGGCAACGGCAACCGCCAGTCATTCGCCTCCCTGGTGGCGGCATTCGAGGAGTTCCTGCATATCCGAATCCCCAAGCCCTACGATTTGCGTGCGGACCTTGCCAGACGTAAGAAAACCCTCTCAGTACTGCTCCCAAAACTCCGGGAAGCCTTTGAAAAGAACATCATAAACTGCGGGATCGGGAACGGATGACAGGGAGGAAAATCCCCTGTCATGAATAGTCATCTCCTGTCACGAATAGTCACCTTCCGAAATTAGGCCGGTATACGAATTATCATTTACTTTGCCTCCGGTAAAAACATCAATAATATGGCTAAGATCAAACAGGCGTACAAGAAAGAGAAAACGGCCGTCTCCCGGACATGAAGAGGGGGCCGCAGTCCGAAGGAATCCTCCGAGCTTCATTCCTTTTACTACGGATTCCGTCTGAACGAGCTCCAGAACATCGAGTTCGAGCGGCTCTATGAGAATTCCGGTGCCGTAACCAAGTCGCAGTTCATCCTGTCGGCCATTTTCGACAAGCCGATGAAAGTGGTGAAAATCGACAAGGTTGCCACGGACTATTACATCAAGCTCACCAACCTGCAGAGCGAGTACCGCCGCGTCGGGGTGAACTACAACCAGGTTGTCAAGGCGGTCCACAGCGGGGAACTGACCGAAAAGAAAGCCCTCGCCCTGCTTTACAAGCTGGAACAGCTGACCGTGGAGCTCGTATCGTTAAACAAGGAAATCATCCGTCTTACCAAAGAGTTCGAACAATGGTTGCAAAGATAACATCCGGTGCCGCCATTTACGGGGCGCTGTATTACAATCAGGAAAAAGTGGAGAAAGGGAAAGCGCGGACACTGGCATGAAACCGCGTGATGGAGACACCGGAGGGAAAGGTCGGCATCTCCGAATGCATGCGCAGCTTCGAACCTTACCTTGCCATGAACCGCCGGACGGAAAAGCCGGTGATCCATCTCTCGCTCAATCCCCATCCCGATGACGTGCTCTCCGACGAACAGCTGGAAGCTATCGGGCGGGAATACATGGACAGGCTCGGATATGGCGACCAGCCTTACATTATCTTCCGCCATGACGACAACGCGCGTCCTCACATCCACATTGTCTCCCTGCGTATTGATGAACAGGGAAGAAAGCTGAGGGATTACAAGGAATGGGAGCGTTCGACGGACATCTGCCGGGAGCTGGAAAGGAAATACGGCCTGCTGCAGTCACGCGGGGAGGAATACAGGATTTCCCGGCCGATGACCGCGGTGGACCACACGAAAGGCGATCTGAAACACCAGATTGCGGGTGTGGTAAAACCGGCCGTACAGAATTACCGCTTCCAGTCGTTCAAGGAGTTCAGGGCACTGCTCGGACTTTTCAACGTGACCGTGGAGGAAGTGCATAAGGTCGTGGACGGGAAACGTTGCGACGGCCTGGTCTATGCGGCGACCGACGGGAATGGAAAACGTACCGGGGTCGGAATCAAATCCAGCGATATCGGGAAAAGCGTGGGATACCGTGCCCTCCAAAAGAGGTTCTCACAAAGCAGGGCATGGATGAAAAAGCATCCCCTGCCGGAAAAGACAAGGGAAAACATCCGTACGGCACTCTGCCGGGATACCCGTGAAGGATTCCTGCACGAGCTGGCAGGCAAAGGCATCGTGCCCGTACTCTGGGAGAACGGGGCGGGCGTGATCTACGGCGTGACCTATATAGACCATAATACCAGGGCGGTCTTCAAGGGATCGGCGCTCGGCAAGGAGTTCTCCGCTTCGGTTATCAACCGGAAATACGGCACGCCCCCGCCCGTCCCCGACAGGCCGGCTCCCGGACAGGAACCACCCGTAAATACGGACACAAGGGAGACGGGGCTTGCGGAAGGCCTACTGGATATCTTCTCCATGGAATCCTGTCCCTACCCGGCTGAGGACATTCCCCGGAATATTTATGGAAAGAAGAAAAAGAGGAAGGGGCGGAAAGGCCCGCGGATCAACTAACGAAGTATTCACGTATAACAACCAATCATAACCCATATGGCACAAGAAGATTCCAGAGGGCTCGGCAAGACCATCGACTTCATGCGGGCGGTCAGCATCCTGCTTCTCGTGATGAACATCTATTATTTCTGCTATCCGTTCTTCCATGCCGCCGGTTGTACCAACGGCATGGTGGACAGGATACTGCTGAACTTCCAGCGTGACACCGGACTGTTCACCGGCTCCCCCGTGACCAAATGCTTCAGCCTGATGTTCCTTTTCTTCTCCTCGATGGGAGCCAAAGGGCGGAGGGTCCCGGAGATGACATGAAGGCGTATCGGCTGCTACCTGGCAGCCGGGCTGCTCCTCTATTGGGGAAGCGAGCTTTTCCTCACCGCCGGCTGGAGTGTCCCGCTCACCACCCTTGCGTATGTGTCCGCCCTTGCCGCCGGGTACATCTGCCTGCTCACCGCAGGCATGTGGATCGGGCGTCTTTTAAAGGAACACCTGATGGATGACGTCTTCAATGAGGAGAACGAGTCCTTCATGCAGGAGACCCGCCTGATCACCAATGAATACTCGGTGAACCTGCCCACACGGTTCTATTACAAGAAGAAATGGCACAATGGGTGGATCAACGTCGTATTGCCCCAAAGGGGCTGCATGGTGGTCGGTTCGCCGGGCAGCGGGAAGAGCTACTGTGTCATCAACCAGTTCATCAAGCAGCAGATAGAGAAAGGCTATGCGCTTTACTGCTATGATTTCAAGTTCCCGGACCTGAGCCTTATCGTCTATAACCATCTGCTCAAGAACAAGGACAAGTACAAGGCGAACGTCCAGTTCTACGTGATCAATTTCGACGATCCGCGGCACAGCCACCGCTGCAACCCTATCAACCCAGCATTCATGTCCGACATCGCCGACGCCTATGAGTCAGCCTATGTAATAATGTTAAATTTAAATAAAACCTGGATACAGAAACAGGGTGACTTCTTCGTGGAGAGTCCGATCGTATTGTTCGCCGCCATCATATGGTATCTTAAAATCTACGAGAACGGGAAGTACTGTACCTTTCCCCATGCCATCGAGCTGCTGAACAAGCCCTACTCGGACATCTTCACCATCTTGACCTCGTACAGGGAGCTGGAGAACTACCTCTCGCCTTTCATGGACGCCTGGAAAGGCGGGGCGATGGAGCAGCTCCAGGGCCAGATCGCAAGTGCCAAGATCCCGCTCTCACGCATGATCAGCCCCTCGCTCTACTGGATTATGAGCGGGGACGACTTCACACTGGACATCAATAACCCGGACGCCCCCAAGGTCTTGTGCGTGGGCAACAACCCGGACCGGCAGAACATCTATTCGGCGGCCCTTGGGCTGTACAACGCCCGTATCGTCAAGATGGTGAACCGTAAGGGAAAGCTCAAGTGCTCCATCCTGGTGGACGAGGTCCCGACGATCTATTTCAAAGGGCTCGACACCCTGATAGCCACGGCCCGCAGCAACAAGGTGGCCGTCTGCCTGGGCGCGCAGGATTTCAGCCAGCTGGTACGCGACTACGGTGAAAAGGAGGCGCGCGTCATCCAGAACACCGTCGGCAATGTCTTTGCCGGGCAAGTGTTGGGGGAAACGGCCAAGAACCTTTCGGAACGGTTCGGGAAGGTGCTCCAGCAGCGCAAGTCCGTCAACATGACCCGTGAGGACACATCGACCAGCATCAGCACCCAGCTGGACTCGCTGATACCGGCCTCGAAAATATCCAACCTCTCCCAAGGCATGTTCGTGGGAAGCGTCTGCGACAGCTTCCAAGAGAAGATGGAGCAGAAAATCTTCCACTGCGAGATCGTTGTGGACAACGCGAGGGTGGCGGCAGAGACGAAAGCCTACAAACCGATCCCCGTGATTACGGACTTTACCGGCAGGGACGGCAAGGACCATATGCGGGAAGAGATAGAGCGTAACTACTACCGCATCAAGGAGGAGGTGGGCGGGATCATCCAAAAGGAGCTCCGCCGCATAGGGAATGACCCGGACCTGAAACATCTGCTGGAAACGGAAGATGACGGGTAACAATAGTTTTAACCATTCATTTTAATTTATCGAATCATGGAAAAGAAGAAAAACAGTGCGGGCTGTCTGCCCGGCAAACCCTGCTTCCCTTGGGTGGGAGGCAAGAGAAGACTGCTTCCGGTACTGATCCAGTCACTGCCGGAAAATATCACGGAAATGGAAACCTATGTGGAACCCTTTGTCGGGGGAGGCGCCCTGTTCTTCTGACTGAGACAGACCTATCCGCATATCCGTTGCGTGATCAACGACTCGAACGAGAGCCTGGTGAATGTCTACCGTGTCATACGCGACACGCCGGAAGAACTGGTCGGACTGCTTGCCGGCATCCAGGGTGAATACCACGCCCTTCAGGGACGTACAGAGAGAAGGGACTATTTCATGGAAAAGCGCAGGGTCTTCAACGAAGAGCACCCGGATGGTATCACACGTGCCGCCCTTTTCATTTTCTTCATGCGCACCTGCTATAACGGCATCTATTCGGTCAACCGCAAGGGCAGGCTCTCGGTAACCTTCGGTACGGGCAGCCGCGCCAGGATACTGGAGGAGGAACTGATCCGCTTCAACCACAAGCTGCTGCAGGGCGTCGTCATCCTGGACGGGGACTACCGCCAGACGGAAAAATACGCGGGAGAGAAATCGTTCTTTTATTTCGACCCGCCCTACAAACCCGTCAATGAGGCCGGTGCCTGTACCTCCTACATGCCGGACGACTTCGATGACGACTGCCAGATAGAACTGGCCGGATTCTGCAAGGACTTGGGAGAGAAAGGAAGCAAATGAATGCTCTCCAACTCCGATCCCCGTCAGAAGAACCCGGAGAACACCTTCTTCGACGACCTGTACGCCGGCTTCCATATCCAGCGGCTGAGCATCTTCCGCTCGGTTTGTTCCATAGCCGAGAAGAGGGAGACGGTCAACGAACTGCTGATCCGTAACTATTAAAGCCGGATATTCTTGATTGTATAAAGGAGCTGTCCAAAACGTCAGCTCCTTATTCATTTACTTACAGTCTGTAAGTATCCCCGAAAATATCATTCAATAAATTTGAGATTATTACTTTTTCTATCAGGGACAACAGCTTACAGCTGCCTTCCTCTTTTTCAACCCTCCCGGGTCTTTGCCTTCTGTCGCACCGACATCCACCCCGACCGGACTCTTTCCTGCAGGAACTCGTTCAAATCCTTGTGTGGCAGATAGTGTACGGCCTTGTCAGTTACTTTTTCGCACAGCCTTCCGATCTCCTCCACCGCCTTTCTGCCGGTTTCATCATTATCCAGGAAGCAACAGACCTGTCCGTAACTTTTAAGGATATCCACGGCTTTGGGCAGGTTGGCCACAGAATTGAGCACCACGCAGTCCGGCACGGCTTGCCCTTCCTTCAAGGCCAGGTACGAGAGATAGTCCATGAACCCCTCGAAAACCAGCACCGATGACTGCCGTCTATCCACTGCATTATGGCTGACATGCGTGATATCCTTGGGAGAGACCGCTCCTTTGAAGTACGGGTTACGTATCTCAATCCCCCCTTTCCTGTTTTTGAAACCGACCGCGAAATACCATTTGCCGCGCATGCGGTAATGTACCTCCACGCATTCCCTTGAGGCGATATCGGATGGAATACCCCTTGTCCCGAGATAATCCAGCAGGACGGTGTTCTTAAGAGGTGAGACGCGCAGTTCCTCAAAGGCCGATGCCACAGTCCGTCCTTTCGCAGGAGAAGGAACCGGCCTGAACGCCGGAAAATCGCTCCCGATCCTCTGCAATACGGTCGGGATATCCGTCACCCCGTACAGCTTTTGTGCCAGGTCGATGATACTGCCTCCGGTCCCCTCCCCGAAATCATGTCACAGGTTCAAGGAAAGGCTGACCTTGAATGACGGGGTACGCTCCTGCCTGAAAGGCGAAAGGTACCATACACTGTCCCCCTGTCTTCTGACAGGCGAGAATCCCGCCCGCCCGAGGAAATCCTCCAGCGGAATCTTCTTTACTTCCTCGATGTTCATCGCTTGCTTGTTTTACAGGTTATTTAAAAGGCGGCCATGAGAGCGGGTCCAGCGAGATGCCGTCCTTCCTTAATTCAAAATGCAGGTGGTTGCCGCTCGCCACTCCCGTATGCCCGACATTCCCGATATGCTGCCCGATACGGACATGAGTGCCCGTCCTTACATGCAGCCTGTCCATATGCGCGTACAGTGTCGAGTATCCTCCCGCATGCCGGACATGTACGAACCAGCCGTAACTCCGGCTGTAGCGTGCTTCGGCAACCCTGCCGTTACCCGCACTGTACACCGGAGTGCCATAAGGCGCGGCCAGGTCCACCCCCTGGTGGAACAGTCTCCTTCCCTTTACCGGATGCATCCTCATACCGAACGTGGACGAGACCCTGAAACGGGTGTATCTTCTGTCAAGGGGGAAAAGCACGGGATAATCCGTCAGGAGAATGAGGCTACGTCGGGACCTTCAAGGAACCGTTCACTTTACATCAGTACCGGTGAAATGTCCCTTTAACAATTCACCCTTGTTTCCGCCAGCCGTACCGTCCCCCCTCACACAGGAGGAGACTGACAAAAGGTGACAATACATGACTATCAATGACAACTTTCTCATAATCAGAATATTTTAAGACGAAGATAGTAATTTTATCTCCCGAAACGATTTATCCACTTTAAAATTAACAGTTATGGAAGAAGTAAAACCGACTGCTACAGGCAGCGAAAACGCCACCCAGGAACAGGGTTACCTGATGGCTTACGACAAGAAGGAACAGAAGGCGAAAGGTGTCAAGGGCATCGCGGCAAACGGAGAGCTGGAGACGCTCGAGGCCAATGAAACGAACAAGGACCAGTTTATCCGCGTGGACCGACATGGGAATTTCTTCACCAACTTCGGAAAGAACTTCATGTACCAGTACAACCATCCGACACGCTATGCGCTGTACCGGATGGAAGAGAAGACCCCGGTGGAGGAAGCCAAGCGTAGGATCGAGCAGGCACAGCTCCCCGAAAACGAGTCCTTAAGACGCGAGCTCTCCCGGGATAACCGGATCTACAACAACCACCTTTTCAACGAGCGCGAGATCAACTGGCAGCAGGCCGAGCGTTACGGGCTCACCCCGGACGTGCTCAGACAGACGGGCGACATGGAAAGGCTGTTGCAGGGCAGACAGTCCGGCATAGCCTATGACATCTCCATGAACACCGAGCTGGGACGCCAGAAGGGGGATGCCAAGCTCTCGCTCTTCCGCGACGAGAATGGCCTGGCCAAATTCGACCTGCACTTTATCCGCCAGGCTCCCAAGGTGGGACAGGAATACCGGGGATACAAGCTGGAGGAGGACGTGCTGGACGCCTTGAACCGGACGGGCAATGCCGGAAGGCTGGTAGACCTGGTCGTCGACTTCCGCAGTAAGGAGACGAAACCGTGCTACCTTTCAAAAGACCCGGTTACCAACGAGATGTTCTTCCTCCCGGCGGACCAGGCCCGCTGCCCCAAGAAAATCAAGGATTATACGCTCTCGCAGCAGGAGTACGCCGACTACACGGCCGGCAAGGAGGTCCCCATCGAGTTCAAGTCCTCAAACGGGAAAATCCTGCGGACCTCCATCCAGATGAGCGCCGCCGAACGCGGGACCGAGTTCCTGTGGGAAAGAAGCACGAAGAAGCCGGAGAACAGACAGGGGCAGGAACAGAAGGGCGGCTCACCGGAGAAAACGCAGAAGCCTGAAAAGAGGACCTATGCGCGCAAATCAAAGATAACCCCGAAAATGTAACGGCATGGCATCCATAAAAGACAACATGGAACAACTGGAGGAGCTGTTCAGGCAGGACGGCGGAGGGTACCTGCTCATCGGGTACGAAACCGGCATGGACAAGCCCCATGCCGCGATTTCCTACCAGCTTTACCCTGTCAATCCGGATCAGGACGGCATGACCTACCAGTTCCTCAGCCTGCTGCATGTCGGGATGGAGACCGCCCGAATATCGGCTTTCGTCCCCGATACCCGCCTGGAGATCTACCGCTTCCCCTGTATGTCCGATGTCCCTTCCATATCCCGGGACATCCCCGTGAAGGAATACATCACAGGCAAACTGCTGCCCCATATCCAAAGGTGCGGCCTGGAACCGGTGGTGAGCGTCAACCTGCGTGACGCGGTGTTCATGAGGTCTGTCCTGAAACGGTCCATGGAACCGGGCGGACGGCTGCGGCTGACAGCCGCAGAGCTCGACCGCCTGGTGAATTTCCGCCGGCAGCAGGACGAGAAGGCGCGGCTATACGGCTATGAGCCCGCCTACAGGCTGCCCCTGCATATCGTGGAAACATCAAGGGGTATACTTGTTTTCAGTGACGGGCCGACGGGTCGGAAAGGGCTGAAGGAGTTCTACCAACACCTGGCGGACAACTACTGGTGGATACACAGCGAACCGGGACCGGTCAAACAATATGACATGCATTCCGTTCCGGCAAGCCTGGCCCCGCTGATTGACGCCTCCTGCAGAAAAGATCCCGATACCGGAAGATACGTGTACGAGTTCACGGACTCCCCGGTACGGGCGGACCTGCCCGATGAAAGAAAACTGGAGCCGGTCTTCTTTACCGACATGACACCCTCCGCTGAAGGATACCGCAACCTCACGGAGTTTTCCGGATGCGGGATGAGCGGGTGCAACGCGGATATCTACCGGTTGCTCTCCCTTACCCGCCACTTCGACCGGCAGCTCATCCTTGACCCCGCCTTTTCCTACCGGCACCAGTTCCGGGAGTTCGTGGAACGCATGGACAGCTTTCTCCGGGGAAATCCCGGCGGCGATGACATGGGAAAGATACTGGACGACATGCACGGCAAGGCGGGGCGTATCCTGAAAACGGATTTCGACGTAAGGGGGCACCGCACCCTGGAACGGCTCCTGAATGACCGCAGCGTGCCGTTCCTCATCGGGGAACACGAGGCCGATGACACTTTGAGAAGGGCGCTGCTCGAAGGGAGATGGATTTACTTCCCCGGACTGTCGGCAAAAATGCCCGGACTCCGTTACATCCATGCCGATAAGACCTGCGACCGGGTCATGGCCTATAAGAATCCTCCAGGGCTCAAACCTGTATACCAGGTCAAGGACGGCAAGATCGTCCCTTATGAGGCGGGGGCAGTAAAAACGGATAAAACGCGGGCAAAGAGAAACGGGAAGAGGAACGGAAACTATTTAAAGTTATAGACATCATGGAGCAGACCTACACAGCGATAGAGACCTTGGGCGGCTTCCTTGCCTTTACCGACACGGCGGAAGGCAGGAGAAAGCTGCGGCAGTTCCTGCAACAGACGGCCGACGCCTATTTCAATCCGGCATTCAATTCCGGAGCGTTAAGTGTCTACAGGGCCGAAGGGGAACTTGGCAACCGCCCCTGGGTCAACCCGGGGAGGATGTGGTCGGACGAGTACCCCTATGGCCCGAAGCCTCATGGCGACCAGATGGAACTCCTCTACAGAGGTGAGATGAGACCCACTGCGGAGGACTTCCGCAGTTTCTGCCATAATGCGGGCTGTGAGATAAGTGCCCGCAACGTCAATATCACGGACACCCTGGATGCCCTGGAGCGTTATGACCGCCGGGTGGAGGAGTTACAACGGATACCCGCAAAATCTGCCCGCGACAGGGAGGAATTACTGCAGACCCTCGAGACCAGGAGGCAGCTGCAGAAACTGATGGACTCCGCCTATGATGTCCGAGGACACCGGACGGCCGGGAGAATACTGGACGACCCGGCGGAGCGCGTCATCCTGGAAGGAGTCCCGCTCTACGGACCTCACAGGAGCGTACTGAAAGAGGGCCTCGGGCTGTATCTGCCGCACGAAAGCGGGAACAACCCCTCGCATGCCTACGCGTGGGTGGACCAAGCTACGGACCGGATCATCTTCGGCGGCAACCCGCCTGTGGACCGGAAAACCGTCAGGATCAGACCGGAGGTCGAGAAGAGGCTGTACAGCCCGCCAGGAAAAACACGTAAAAGGATCGGGACACGTCCCAAAATGTAAAATAAGAAACATATGACAATGGAAAAAAGCAACAGGACCGCACCCTTGAAAGTGGTGCTCCGAAATCACGGTTACCTGCTGTTCTCCGGCAACAAGGCCGGTGAGGAGGCCCTCAGGGGATATCTCCAGCGTGCCGCTGACAGGTACTTCGAACCGCATGCCCATGACGGGGCGCTGGAGATCTACGAGTACTCCGGGCGGCGCAGGGAGCTGATGCACCATATCAACGGCGGCGGACATGGCATGTCCTGCCGGGAAGGGACGGGAAAGGCGGAATACATTCCACTGAAGGCCCTCCCCGCCTGGTTTGTCGACAGCCTCGAGCCAAGGCTCTACCATGCGATGAACCCGACAGCCGACGAATACCGGGGGCTGTTCTCCAAAGTGAAGGGATATACGGGTTTTGAACTCTCCTCCAGAGCGGAGAACGAGGACATATACCGCCTGCTATCGATCAGGGAGCGCGGCTACATGAATATCCATGACCGGCCGTTCACCTATTACAGGGAGCTACTTCCCCTGGCCGAACGGTTCGAAGAGGTGACGCAGGTGAAAGCCGCCGAGCTGTTTGACCCGCAGGCTTTCAGGAAACTTTCATCCGAGATAAGGAAAAAGGCGGACGATATCCTCCGCCGGGACTTTGACGTAAGGGGGCACCGGTCACTGGAGAAATACCTCAGTAATCCCGACACCGCCCTGCTCGTGGGAAACGTGAAGCTGGAGAACGAGCAGTTCAGGGTGCTCTCCGAAGGCCACGCCCTGTACCTTCCGGAGAATGACCGCCCCGCCTCACGGCACCTGCTCTACTGCATGGCGGATTTCATACAGCACAAATTACTGGTATCCGGTGAACCGTTCCCTGTCAGGACCTACCGGGTAAAGGACGGCATCCGTCATCCGGCAGGGCAGTGTGAGGAGTTACCAGAGAAAAGGAAAAGGACCGGACGGAAGCCTTCCGGCAGAAAATTATAAATTAAAACAGTACCACCATGTATATCGGATTCATATTGAACGGCAGGAACAACCTGGAATACTGCCGGATGCTGTCTTCTGACGCAAATGACCTGGACCGCCGGTTCGGGGAGTTCTGCTTCAGCCAGGTCAGGAAACAGCTGAAAGGGGCCTACCTGCCCGAGGAAAGGATCTACTGCATCGAGGCCGCCGATGGGGATAAGAACCGGGTGGAATCCCTTGTGCGGGATATAATCGACAGAGGCGCGTGGCCCTCCGACGACTACCAGAGGCTGCGGGATATCGGATTTGTCCATGAGACGGCCGACTCCTACAGGAGGACCGACAGCCGGGACTTTATTGTCGGCGAGCTTGAACGGACACTCCACAACGGGAGGGCGGGCAGGCTGCTGGAAGCCTACCACGACTTCCACCGGAGCCGCGAGAAGGATACCGGCAACCGTGTACTCACGGCTATACAGACCGGACAGGGCGTGCTGCTCTTCGATGACACAGGCCGGGGACTGGAGCGGGCGGAGAGCTATCTCCAGTATAATGCGGACAACTTCTTCAGCCCGATACACCGGAATACCGACAAACTGGGCGTCTATTATTTCAGCACGGACAACGCAAGGCTGGTGGAAAAGGCGCGGGAGTGTGGCAGTATGTTCACCCCTGATGACCGGTGCCGTTTCATCCCCGCCAGGGCGGAATTCCTCCGGGCGGACATCCTGCGGGGATGCAAGCCTGCCGTGGAGTGCGACATGTCCCCCGACCTCGCCCGATACCGGGAGATGCTGAAGACATTCAAGCTCAGGGAAAGTGAGACACCCTTCAACATCGGCATACTGGACAGGCTGTGCAGGACGGGAAATCTTGACGAGATGCCGGAAAACAGGAACTTCAGGCATTTCTGCAGCTTTTCCTCCCTGCACTCGCAGATGAACCATTCCTTCCTCTCCTCACAGGCGGACACGCTGCTCGGGAGCTCCATGAGACAAGCCGTCAGCGATACGGCACGGCGCATCCTGCAGAACGAATACGACGTGCGGGGATATGAATTGCCCACCCCGGATACGAGGCGCAGGCGGGAAAAGAAGCCGGAAAAGACAGGTAAAAAAACTAAAATAGGAAGATAATATGGCCTCGTGGTTGGAAAAGCTGGGACTGCAAAGAACGCGTCCCCCAAAAGAAGAGCTGAAGGACTTCTGTCTGGAACTGTGTCCGGACAACCGGATAGCCTCCTTCATGATAACGGACCATACGCCCCGAAGCGGGAACCCCTTCATCCGGTTTGTCAAGGAAGCGGCCCGTAAAGCCGTACTTGAGGAAGCCCGGGGTGTCCCCGACAACCTGTTGCTCTTCTATGCCGGCATCCGGAAAGAGGAGCTGCCCCCTGTCAGCGGACTGCAGGAGAAGGAACCCAGGCAGGCATGGCGTTTCATCATCGAAAACGGCGGGATCACGGACGGCAACTCCGTCCCGCTGAGACGGGCCGCCTACTTGGAGGCACACGGTGTGGAAACGGACCGCAGGAACCTGGAAGGGCTGGAACACTCGCCAGGCTACAAAGACTTCGTGGCATACGAGACCGCACGGGAACGTATCCTTCAAGGAAGGAGCGCCCGGTTCCTCGTGACCGCCGTAAAGACGGACCAAGGCGTCAGGGTGTTCAACAGGGGGCTGCACGGCCCGCGCCACCTGCACGAGTACCTGCAGGAAATAGCCGACAATTTCTACTCCCCCTGTGGAAAGGGACCGGGGACATTGTCCATATTCCGCATCGAGACCTCGTCAAAACGGCTGATGGAGATGTCCCGGCAGCCCGGACGGAGCTTCCCCGCCTCCCAGCCCGGACTGGAAGTGTTCGGAAGTTACCGTCCGGTAGCCTCCTTCGACCTCTCGCCCACGGCGGCCAACCTCGACAGGTTCGTTACGGCCGGCTCCCTGGAACTTTCCAGACGCAACCTGGATATCATGACATTGCAGGACATCGCGGAAAAGGGATACGCCCACCTGGCGCTGGAGGAGCCGTTCCGTTACAGGAGGGAGTTCGCCTCCGTGGAAAAAGAACTCGGAAGGCTATCCAGGGAAAAGGAGCTCCATCCGGACTTTCCCCTCGGGGAGAGGATGGCGGAGCTCCGGGAGACTTCCAGGAAGATCGCCGCCGCCCTGTTGGCAAGGGAGGGAGTCCGGACAGGAATGCCACGGTCGGAAACAAGGTATGCCGACAGGATATCACGCATGCTGGAGAGTCCGGCGGATATCCCGGGGGCGGCCGATACCGGCAAAAAGAGAAAACAACCCTCTTCCAAACGGAAACATGCCGAAGGAAGACAAGTAAAACTGTAAACTGCAAGCATATATGGCAACCAACAAACCACTTACCTCGGAAGAGGCCGTCGACATGGGCCGCCGCGCTGTCGGCCGACGGGCATTGATGCGGACACTGAGGGACATCTTCTCGTACCGTAACCCGCTGCGGCAGTTCATGGACGCCTACCGCTTCAACGTCATCCGCTGGAGCGCGTCCAACCTCAGGGAACCGACCCTCGGAAAACGTGTCAGGCTGTTCCTCGGCACCAGAAACCCGCTGCGGATTCTCCGCGACAACTTCCGGCAGAACCGCGCGGACCTGACAGCGGACTGGGAAAGGGCGGTCATCGGCCGTATCAACCTCTCGCTGGAAGAGCTGGGGAGCATCCCGCTGCATTCCCAGCCCCGTGACCTTGCCAAAAGGCTGGACCGTGTCAGGAGGATGATAAACCGGATGACCGGCTATGAGCATTGTCCCAGCCTGCTCACGGAGAGGCTGCTGCTCTCCACCTACAGGTATATATTCATGGCTCCCCATGACAGGCGGTTCGGCGCCCTCTGCCCGGACGGGATCTGCGGGATGCTGCGGCAGAACGGCGTGCCGCCGGAGAGCCTGTATTACCAGAACTACGAAAGCCTGCTGCAAGGAAGGGAGACGGTCATCTACGAGTTCACCTCTGGCGGGAAAGGGCTACAATATCTGCGTCCCTTGGAACACGTGAGGCTGGATGCCGGCCCGGGCGGGTATGACATGCTTCCCGCCCGCCGGCCCGACAGCCCGAAGGCCCCTTCCGTTCCCCATGGGACGGAAGATGCCGTACCGCTCTCCGAAAAGGCGGAAAAAAACGGAAGGGGTACCGTAAAGGAGAAAAGAACGGTCCGGAACGCAAAAGTCAAAAAGACAAAGGCCAACAACAAAGGCATGAGCATGTAACCAATTATTCACCTGATAAAGACAAAAATTATGAGAATCGTACTTACAGACAAGCCAGTCATGGCAAGGAGTATCGCCTCCGTACTGGGCGCCAACGAAAAGGCGGAAGGATATCTTTACGGCAACGGGTATGCCGTCACATGAACTTACGGCCACCTGCTGGCACAGGCACCGCCGTCCGCTTACGGGCCCGCCCGTGTGGAACGGCAGGCGCTTCCCCTCATTCCGGTCCCGTTCCGCCTCGTTGTCAGACAAGTCAGGACGGAGGAAGGGTATGTCACCGACCCGGTAGCCATCCGGCAGCTGGAAGTGCTCCGCGGGTTGCTCGAAAACGCCGACGCTCTGGTCATAGCCACGGACGCGGGGCGTGAAGGAGAACTGGTCAGCCGGTATCTCCTGGACTATCTCGGTTACCGTAAACCGGCCCTGCGCCTGTGGATATCCTCCCTGACGGAAAAGGCCATCCTGAATGGTTTCAAAAATCTGAGAGAGGACGGTGACTTCGACAACCTCGCCCTGGCGGCGAGGGCACGCAGGGAAGCGGACTGGATATTGGGCGTGAACGCGAGCATCGCCCTGGGGATAGCCGCCGGCATGGGCAACCACTCGCTCGGACGGGTGCAGACACCCACGCTGGCACTGGTCTGCCGCCGTTATCTTGAGAACAGGGATTTTGTGCCCGTGAGCTTTTACCATCTGCGGACCGGAGTCTGCAAGGACGGGCAGAAAGTTCTTTTCACGCGTCCTCTCCGGTATGAAAGGAAAGAGGATGCGGAAAAAGCCCGGGCCGGACTGGAGGGCGAAAGCCGCTGTACGGTCCTTGCCGTGGAAAAGAAAGAGAATATGGAGGAGCCGCCTCTGCCGCATGACCTGACCGGCCTGCAGCGGGAAGCCAATACACGCCTGGGCATGGCAGCCGGACAGACCCTCGCCGTCGTCCAAAGGCTCTACGAGAGAGGATACGTCTCATATCCGAGAACCGGATGCCGCCACATTCCGGAAGATATATTCGAGCAGGCACCCACACTCGTCGCCTCCCTTAAAGGACATCCCCGGTTCGGAAGGCACGCAGAAAGGCTGCTCGAGAAAGGGCTGAACCCTCATGCGGTGGACGGGAACAGCGTAACGGAACACCATGCCCTTCTCATCACGGGAGAGGTACCCGAAGGGCTCTCCCCGGACGAGCAGAACATCTACTCCTTGATCGCCGGGAGGATGCTGGAAGCATTTTCCGAAGGATGTGTCAGGGAGGTTGTACGTGTCAGGGCCGATTACGGCGGAATGGAATTCGAGGCCGAAACCTCATGTGTGAAGTATCCGGGATGGCGGGACATTTATAACGGACCGGACATGGCGGAAGAAAGCACCCCCTTGCCACAGTTCCATCAGGGAGAGACACTGGCGGTATTGGAAACAGAAATACTGGAAGACAGTACAAAGCCGCTGCCACCATTCACGGAAGCCGGACTGCTGGCTGCCATGGAAAACGCCGACGGTACGGCGGACGGTGAAAGCAAAAAGAAAATAACGGAGAGGTGCGGGCTCGGGACACCGGGCACCCGTGCGGGAATCATCGACCTGCTGGTGGCCCGCCGGTACGTAGAGCGTATCGGAAACCGTCTCATCCCTACGGAGAAGGGGCTGGAGATATACGGTATCGTAGGAGACAAGCTGATCGCCGATGCGGCTATGACGGCAGCCTGGGAAGAGGCACTGCGTGAAATCGAGGAAGGAAGGCTCAGTGCCGGGAAGTTCATGAAGGGTATCCATGAGTATGCACGGAAAATCGTATCGGAACTGCTCGCCCTGCAGGTCAGGAACCCGGGCGTGACAAGGTGCGCCTGCCCGAAATGTGGAACAGGAACAGTGACACTCTACGACAGGGTGGCCAAATGCGGAGATCCCGACTGCGCGTTCCATCTTCCGCGCATGTTCAACGGACGGGAGATGACAGACGAAGAGATGACACGGCTGATGGCATGGGAAGCTACCCCCTTCCTGAAATTTACCACCAAGGCGGGAAAACCCTATGAGGCGTCGCTCAGAATGGACGAGAATTACAAGGTGGAGCTTACATTCAAGGACAGCATGCGGGAGCTGTAACAGGACCGATACTGCAAGGGAAATGTCCCGGTCTGCTCTTTTCGGAGACTGGCCGGGATTTTCCGTTAATCAGGGTGTATGGAAAGTCCGTATATCATTACAACCGTCTCGGGCGTTACCACCTGATGTGTACCGACGGTAGCTCCCACCAAGTGAATGTCGGGGTTCCTTTCCCGAAGTGACGGAACGGAAAATGCCAGCGGCCCGCTTACGGAAAAGTTCATTGCCGATAGTTCAAGGAGTTGTTGTCCGCAAGGAGGTGGACAAGCCGGGGCTCAGGGTACGCTATGAGGAAGCTCCTGCCGCAATCACCATTCAATATCCTGTATGTAAATAATCCAGACGGCAGACACCCGTATCGAAATGTCTGCTTCCGATCAATTTCCAGACGGAAGGCGCAAGAGCGTCTCCGAACAGTCTGATACCACCCTGCAGTCTCGGGGAAAGGTAGATCACCATCTCGTCCACCATCCAGAACCTGAGCAGGCTGTCAACAAGCGGGAGTGTGTCAGGACTGGCCTCGACAAGGGCGATACCGTCCCCTTCCTCTTTCCATCGGGAAAGCGAGACGAAAGATACCGGTTCCTCAAGGTGCCGTACCGCCTTCTTCCTGATCCGGGTGATACCGTATTTGTCCGCAGAATCCTGCAACGCGGAGAGGGACTACCGCTCCAACAGGCAGCCGTCAAGGGAGAGAAAGGCCATAAGCTGAATCTTTGCCATAAGCTGAATGTTTAATGATACCGTCTATTTCGCAGGCAAAATCCATAAAAAAACGTGGACTTGCCCAGCCTAAAAGTGGAGCTCTGGTAAAGCTAAGAATAAAGGCTGTGCAAGCCACGCTATGACAATGCATAGCATAGCCTTACACAGAAGTCCTTTATTCTTTTGAAATTTACCAGATTCCACTTTTAGGACGTTCTGCGAACGTTATGTCTATATATCAAGAAAGAAGGAAAAATACCCCTTCTTTTCCCAAACTCATATTTTCGTTCCAAATATAGGAATTATTCTAAAAATCACGAAATATCCGCCCGGATAATCTTCCCGTCAAGGATTGGAAAGGGTATAGTGTTTCACGACGGGCTTTCAGGAAAGCATCTGACTATTAGTGACTATACATGACTATGCATGACACGGGAAAGTTACATCCCACTTTCCTCACTATCTTGCACCCGAAATCATTAAAAGAAATAAATATGGAACTGACAATTATCGAAACAAGCGCTTATCTGGAATTAAAGCGGCAGCTCAGCACGTTGTCCGTGCAAATGGAGGACCTCGTCCGGAAAATGGCTCCACCGGCTCCGGACAAATGAATGGATGCGCAGGAGGTATGCCTGGCGTTGGGAATCTCGAAAAGGTGTCTCCAGGCTTACCGTGACAGGGGACTGGTTCCCTGCTCACATATCGGCGGAAAATATTTCTACCGTGAGACGGACATACAGCAAATCCTGGAAGAAGGACTAATCAAAAACAGAAAATAACGGATGGCGGAAATCATTACCAGGGATTCGGAGGAGTTCAAGGAACTCACCGGATGGATCAGGAGATGCGGAAAGGCACTGGAAAACGCGACGGCACGAATCCGTCCGGGCATAGCCGACGAGCATTATCTCACGGGAGAGGAAGTCTGCGAGAAATTGCATGTATCCAGAAGGACACTTCAGGCACTCAGGGACGAGAAGGCAATCCCGTATACTTCCATTACCGCTGCAGGAGGCAAGCTGCTATACCCGGAAAGCGGACTGTACGAGGTACTGAAAAAGAACTATAAGGACTTCAGGCGATACGCCGGATAAACAAACGGTGCGTATTCACACAAAAAAACTCCTTCGGCCGGATCCGAGGCTGAAGGAGTTTCTTTATATAAGTTTCGGGGCTTAGTTGGCCAGCCGGTACGTGTCACCGATCTTCATACACAGCCTGTCCGTATCTTCCCCGACTTTCGGATTGATCAGCTCGGCATAAATCTGGGTGGAAAGAATGGACTTATGTCCCAACACCTTCTGCAAGGTTTCCAACGGCATCCCCTTTAAAATGGCCAGAACGGCAAAGGTATGGCGCCCGATGTGCGGGGTTATCTCGGTCGAGCAGCCGCATTTTCTGGTCAGAACCCTCAGACTGGATGCCATGGTCTGGTATTCGCCTACGGGAAACACCTTGTCAGGAGAACTTTTCTTTTCATTGTCCCCCCTGTACCTCTCGACCAGTTCGATGGCGATAGGAAGCAACTTCACCACGTAGGCCACGCCGGTTTTTATACGGTTGCCCATCAGCCATGTACCACCCTCGGAATCCGTATGGATATTCTTGTACGTGATCTCCTTCAGATCCGCGTACGCCAGACCTGTGAAGCACATGAACAGGAACATGTCACGGATAGCCCGCTGGCGCTTGTAATTCAACTTGACATGGATGACGCTTTGCAAGTCCTCCTCGGTGAGGAAAGAACGCCGCTTGTATTCGGGCAGGCAGTCGAAACCGATGAACGGGTGAAGCCTTATCCAGCCTCTTTCCTGGGCGGTATACATCAGCCATTTCAGGGTGTTGACCCGGCCGAAAGCCGTCGAGCTCGCCAGGGCGCATGTCCCGAGCATCCAGTTGTAATAGTCCTCGATGAACTTCTTGTCAAGCTCGGCGATGGCTATATCCTCGATACGTCTCTTCTCTTTGAGGAAAAGCTGCAGATTCTTGTAGTCGGCCACCAGCCCGCGATAGGTGCTTGCCGCCTTTTCCTTGCCTATCTTTTCCTTGTAGGAGGCAAGCTGCTCCCTGAACAGTCCCATAAGGGTGTGATAATCGTCCCCGAAACCAAGATAGCGGTTGTAGACACTTTTGGCTGTCACCAGGCTGTCATGGTCGCAGACATACTGGTAATGCCTTGTGATCTGGGCCTTGATATTGTCAAGCTCCTGGTTCAGCCGTCTGGCCTCGTCGGATTTCCCTTTCGCCCTCTTGGCCTTGGCATCCCATAATGCCAGTGAAACTTCCCGCTTGCAACTGAAGCAGGCGGTGGTCTTGTTGATGGTTATACGTCCCATAATGGGCACCTTGCCATCTTTCAACGATTGGTTCTTGGTGTAAAACAACACGGAAAATGTACTTCTCATAAACTCGCTTCTTTTAGTTACAAAATTAATAAATATCGAGCTTTTTGAAGTTATGAAAAGTAACGCAATGCATTGAAAAATAATCGTTTATATTCCTTGAAATATCCGTATTCGCAAGGTAACGGATAAGTAACGGAAGTCGCAGCAAAATATGCCCCATAATGCCCGCTTTCTCTACCAACAACCCAAAATAGAAATTAATAACTATTTGATTGTTAATTGGTTTTCGCTACCTTTGCAATTTGTGAAAAAATACTTAGTTTTTAATCGAAAAAAATATTAGTCTCGTAATTAACTGATTATTAATTAATAATAGCTGTTTTGAGAAAACGTCTCCGGACAGCAGTGAATCGTAATTATAAATAATAAAATATTCTTATTATCCCTTTCATCAAAGATAAATCCCAATCCTGATTTGCCAGCCGCATTCATTCCTTTTTTTCAGGAGAATTTTCTTTATGGCTGAAGCCATGAAAATTCACCTGAAAAAGAATGCGGCGGCAAACGGATTAGTATTAATGGAAAGATTACAGGGATTAACTGCGACCGACGTGACGCATAGCTGTGATCAAAGGCGACTATCCTTATATTCCATTTATGACCTCAAAAATACTGTGAAAATTCACCTCCTCAATAACAAAACATAGCCCGCTTATTAAATCCCGAAATAAGACAGGGATTTCAGCTCCCTCCGATCTGCATAGTCCGGTGGCTTCGCTATGATATCTGATGTCATATTATGAACTTTGATGATAGTCTTTTGTGTTCCACAACCTTCTATTCTATTTTTGCAACAACCACTTAAACTAATGATTATGGAGATTGTGAACATAGAAGCCAGCACATTTATGGAAATGAACAACATATTGTTCAAAATAGAAAAACAAATGAAAGGACTGAACTTTTCCAAACCTGAGTTGAGTGAATGGTTGGATAACCAGGATGTATGTATTCTTATGAATATATCAGACAGAAAACTATTGTCTCTAAGGCAGAAAGGGCTAATCCCTTTCAGTCGTATAGACAGAAAGGTTTATTATAAAAAAGAAGATATTCTAAACTATATGAGGAACAACCTTAAAACACATATAAATAATGAAAATGGGACAGATGGTATTGAATAAGGATAGTAATGAGGTCAAAAGATTTATTGAAGCCATGGAAGGTATATCCAAAATATTGGATGCAAATTCTTTAATCTACAGACCTATATTAGACGGGCACCGTTATATTACAGAACAAGAATTATCAAAGGCTCTCAAAATAACCAAAAGGACACTCATTGAATATAGAATGAATGGTAAATTGCCATATTACAAAATAGGAGGAAAGATCCTGTATAAGGAACAGGACATTATAG
>ERZ1106963.822-NODE-822-length-42173-cov-18.525001_pt1 | contig 42173 bp, 50 predicted proteins | sample MGYA00403681_ERZ1106963 | MGnify/ENA primary metagenome ERZ1106963 (study PRJEB35170, sample SAMEA104062407) | human gut metagenome | biome: human gut; feature: human-associated habitat; material: faeces | place: Denmark | collected 2012-05-03 ...
GTTTCTTATACCCTGCCAAGGGCTACGGGGATTTGATAGCATTTCTTTACTAACTCTCTATTTACATCTCTGTGCTGATAGTACCACTTGTAAAGTCTTGTCGGAATCGGTATAATATAGATAGATTGGGAGGTAAAAATATGCTGCTTACATTAGTACCGCTTTTTGATGAAAATATGGCCGTTTGTGCCTACTCCTTTTTTACCCAGAGGGAGAATTTCCTGTTGAATCCTCTGTTGCTTGGAACCGCACAGTTCGACGGGGCATCCCAGATCACGGGTCTGGAACTGATCCAGAAAATGGGTATTGATACCTTGTCTCAGGGAAAAGAAATCTTCGTACCGATCAGCAATATCTCGATTTTTGCGGATATTCCGGAGCAGTGCGATGCACCTCATGAAAAAATCGTACTTTTGATCGATAATACCATTCCGCCGATTGAAATGTATGTCAATCGTCTGAAGGAATTGAAACAGCAAGGCTATAAACTTGCCATTCGCAAGCTTGCGGTCAGTGATTTTGAAAATTACAGAGAAGTCCTGAAGCTGATGGATTATGTTCTTCTGAATAATCGTAAAATCGCCATTGACAAAGCCAAGATTTATTTCGGAAAATTATTCCCGAATATCAGTCTGTGTGCCGGTAATATTGATACCATGGAGGACTTCGAGAGACTGAAGGAGACCGGCGGATATCGTTTCTATGAGGGTAAGTTCTATCGAGTTCCCATTACGAAGGGACAGACGGATGTGGCACCCTTGAAGGGTAACTATATTGACCTGCTGAATATTGTGAACAGCCCGGATTTTGAACTCACGACAGCGGCGGATATCATCAGCCGTGATACCGCACTTACGATCGATCTGCTGAAAATGGTTCAGCCACTGGCTGTAAATTCGGAGATTACATCTATCCGTCATGCGGCTGCCATGCTGGGACAGCGGGAACTGAAAAAGTGGATCAACACGGCAGTAGCCAATGCTTTGTATGCGGATAAGCCGAATGAGGTTACCAGACTTTCTCTGCTTCGTGCGAAATTTGCCGAGAATCTGGCGGAAGCGTTTGGCCTGAAGGCGCAGAAGGATGAATTGTTCCTGATGGGATTGTTCTCCGTGCTGGATGTGATCCTCGAGAAACCCATGGCAGAGGCTTTGAAGGTGGTCCATGTGGCTGGCGAGATCAGCAATGCACTGATCTACCGCATCGGCGTACTGGCACCGGTGTACGATTTTATGCTGCAGTATGAGACAGCCAACTGGGCGGAGGTATCCCGCCTGATGCTATTAAAGAATATTGATATGAATACAGTATATGAAGCCTATACATCGGCGTTGAAGTGGTATCGCACCGTACGTTGATTGTATTAAAAAATGTACTTGTGTTTTGTATACATTTATGTTATTTTCTTGAATGACTTGTAATTATATCCTCCGGCAGTCCAAAGGACGCCAGATGGAGGAATAGTAGCAAAGGCGCAAAAAGCGCGGAAAGGAAATTTCATATGAAAAAAAACAAGACACTTGAGATGGTACAATTGGCCGTACTCATCGCGATCATGCTGATTCTGGCGTTTACCCCGCTTGGGTATCTGCGCATCGGACCGTTAGCAATCTCCCTGATGACCATTCCCGTAGTCATCGGTGCAATGATCTTAGGACCCGCAGGCGGAGCCGTACTGGGACTGGTATTTGGACTTACTAGCTTTTACCAGTGTTTTGCAGGAGACCCTTTTGGAGCAGCTTTGGTAGCAATGAATCCGTTTTTCACTTTCCTGGTATGCATCCCTACCAGAACTCTGATGGGATGGCTGTCCGGCGTGATCTTCAAGGCACTGTGGAAGATTGACAAGACGAAGACCGTAACTTACTTCGTGACCGGTCTGCTGGGAGCATTTATGAACACCCTGTTCTTCATGTCTACTCTGATGATCTGCTTCGGTCATACCGAGTATCTGCAGAGCATGAATGCAACCGGAGCGAATCTGTTTATGTTCGCCGTAGCATTCTGTGGTATCAACGGAGCACTGGAGATGCCTATGAGCTGTGTAGTAGGTGGTGGCGTTGCGAAGGCAGTCAGCGTAGCACTGAAGAAGAATGCAGCAACAGAAGAGAAATAATCAGATTTCCCGAAACGAAAAATATATAAAATATACAAACAGACCCCCGGAGTATGACAGATGGTCATGCCGGGGGTTTTCCATGTGGAAATTTTGAATACGGAATTCATGTGCCGAAATGCATATATAGGCAGAAAGTATGGTCATTACAGCGACACCCACATTGTCTGCAGGGTATCTGCCGTGACAGCAACATTCCCCTGGATCATGGGAGCGGATCCGCCACCTTTTGCAGAAAGTTCCCGGCGCATGCGGTCTGCCAGTTCCTGACAGTTACAGGAAGCACTGCCTACAATAAATCGATAACCGTTTGTATCATCTCCGGCAAAGATACCACAGTAACCGGAATATTTTCCGGTCAGGGTATTCACAGCGTTTCGTAGGGCGATGGCATCCAGTTCACCGACGAAGAGAAGCACGTGGCGTACTTTTTCCGGGGAGGGAAGTGCGTCCATCTGTACGTTCAGTAGCTCTGCCTGCAGGGCATTGGCGCGCTCTTTTTGCAGCCTTGCATCCTCTTTGGCGCGGGCAACAGCACCTGCTACTTCCGGCTGTTTCGCTGAGAGCAGAGAAGAAATTGCCCAGACAGAATCCTGTTTTTCAGTATAATCTGCCAGAGCACGGTTTCCGCAGAGAATATTGATGCGGACACCGCCTCTGTGGCTCTGCACATTTACAACTTTGATGAGACCGATCTGTCCGGTGGTATCTACATGCGGAGCACAGCAGGCACACAGATCCACGCCGGGGATCTCGACGATACGTACATTTTCCGTGAGAGCCAGCTTGCTGCGGTAGTTTAAGCTTAACAGTTCTTCGGAGGAGGGCCAGCTGATGTTGACCGGAAGATTTTTCCAGACATAAGCGTTGGCCTCCTGTTCGATGAGACGCAGCTGCTCCAGAGAGACTTCTCCGTTCATATCCAGTGTCACTTCTCTGTCGCTTAAATGGAAGCCTACGTTTTCCAGTCCGAAATGAGAGTGCAGTAAGCCGGAGATCATATGCTCACCGGAGTGCTGCTGCATGAAATCAAACCGGCGGTTCCAGTCCACATGACCGGTGACCCGGGTGCTGACGGGAAACTCACAGGCCACTTTATGATACAGGATGCCCTGCTTGATGCTGACATCCAGTACTTCCTGTCCGTTTAAGGTGCCTTTGTCGGCGGACTGACCGCCCTCTTCCGGGAAAAAAGCGGAAGCGTCCAGAACGATCCTGTAATATCCCTCTTCCTTGTCGGGAACACATTCCATCACCACAGCGGTAAAATCCGTCTGGTGCACATTTTCATAATAGAGTTTGCGGGTTCCCTGGGAGTTCATTTGAGCATTTTCGATACGATCCATAGATGCCTGTCCAATCTGCTGTATGAAAACAACGTTTTGTGATAATTGAAAAATAGAAAATACATATCTATTCTATATCAGACCCAGGGGAAAAAGCAATGGAAAATGTAAGCTTTTACACAGCTTTGTCAGATTCTCCAAGGAGTATCGGGATTGCGGAGAGGTTTTTTGTAGGTTTTTATGCAGACAGGGTCTATTGCGACGCATTTTTTTTTGTGATATAATAAATCGATTATGCAGATACCAGATTTAAACGGCAGAGGCCGACCGTGCTTGCACGGGGAGGCAGGTGCCGATTTAAATCGCCAAAACATGAGGATGCAGTGGAATCCGAATGTTTTCAGAAGTGCGGGAGTTGCGAAGCAGCGGAGCAATTCGTGGGTATCGTAGACAATGCAGATACCCAGCGGAGCAATTTGCAGGTATTGTAGGAGACTGAGAGAAATACAAACGTCGCAAAAAGCGGCAGAATGTGAGGAAAGAATGAAGGCATTTTTGATTTTGGAAGATGGAACGGTGTTCGAAGGAACGCACATCGGTGCAGACAAAGAGATCATCAGTGAAATCGTATTTAACACATCCATGGCCGGATATCTGGAGGTCCTGACGGATCCGTCCTATGCAGGACAGGCTGTATGCATGACTTACCCCCTGATCGGTAACTATGGCATATGCAGGGATGACTGCGAGTCGGAGAGACCCTGGCCGGATGGATTCATCGTCAGAGAGCTTTCACGTATTCCCAGCAACTTCCGCTGTGACTGCACAATACAGGAATACTTAGAGGAGAACGGTGTGCCCGGTATCGCCGGAATCGATACCCGTGCGCTGACCAAGATCCTGCGTGAGAAGGGTACCATGAACGGTATGATCACCACCAACGAGGCCTATGACCTGAACGAAGTGCTTCCGAAGCTGAAAGCATATACCACAGGCAGGGTCGTGGAAAAGGTGACCTGCAAGGAGAAGTATGTAGTGAATCCCACCACGGATCTGGCACAGAACGGCCCTCTGTCCGGTGCAGCGCGTTTTGATAAAGAAGCTTATGAAAAGGGTGTCAGAGAGCCCAAGCCCGCACTGGTAACGGAGCTGTCCGGACAGGGACTAAAGGTAGCTCTGTTAGACCTGGGAGCCAAGAGAAATATCGCCAGATCCCTGGCAGAGAGAGGCTGTGAGGTGACCGTATACCCCGCTGGAACTCCCGCACAGGAGATCATTGATGATAATCCCGACGGTATCATGTTAAGTAACGGACCGGGAGACCCCAAGGAGTGTACCGGTGTGATCGCCGAGATCAAAAAGTTATACGATACCGAGATTCCTATTTTCGCAATCTGTCTGGGACATCAGCTGATGGCTCTGGCTACCGGCGCAGATACCCACAAAATGAAATATGGACACAGAGGAGGCAACCATCCGGTAAAGGATCTGATGACCGGAAGAGTATATATTTCTTCTCAGAACCATGGATATGTGGTAGATACCGACAAGTTGGATCCTTCCGTAGCGGTTCCCGCATTTATCAATGTCAACGACGGTACCAACGAGGGTCTGTCCTACACCGGCAAGAACATTTTCACCGTACAGTTCCACCCGGAAGCATGTCCGGGACCCCAGGACTCCGGTTACCTGTTTGACCGGTTCATTCATATGATGAGAGGAGAGAACTAAGATGCCCAAGAATCCTAATGTAAAACGAGTAATGGTAATCGGCTCCGGTCCTATTGTCATCGGACAGGCAGCGGAATTCGACTATGCAGGTACCCAGGCCTGCCGTTCCCTGAAGGAAGAGGGAGTAGAGGTAATCCTGGTGAACTCCAACCCTGCGACCATCATGACTGATAAAGATATCGCAGATAAGGTATATATCGAGCCCCTGAACGTAAAGGTTCTGGAGCAGATCATTGAAAAGGAAAAGCCCGACAGCATCCTTCCCACCCTGGGAGGACAGGCTGGTCTGAACCTCGGTATGGAGCTGGAGGAGTCCGGTTTCCTGGCTGCTCATAATGTAAAGCTGTTAGGTACTACCGCAGCTACCATTCGTAACGCCGAAGGACGTCAGGAGTTCAAAGACCTGATGGAGCGCATCGGTGAGCCCTGTGCAGCGTCCAGGGTCGTTGAAAATGTGGAAGACGGTGTGGAATTCACCAATACCATCGGCTATCCGGTCGTACTGCGTCCCGCTTATACCTTGGGAGGTTCCGGTGGCGGTATCGCCCACAATCAGGTAGAACTGGAAGAGATCCTGGAGAACGGTTTACGTCTGTCCCGTGTGGGTCAGGTACTGGTAGAGCGTTGTATTGCAGGCTGGAAAGAGATCGAGTACGAAGTAATGCGTGACAGCGCAGGCAACTGCATCACCGTATGTAACATGGAGAACATCGATCCCGTCGGCGTGCATACCGGAGACAGTATCGTAGTAGCTCCTTCCCAGACCCTGAGCGACAAGGAGTACCAGATGCTACGTACTTCCGCTCTGAAGATCATCAACGAACTGCAGATCACCGGTGGATGTAACGTACAGTTTGCACTGCATCCCACCAGCTTTGAATATTGTGTTATCGAGGTTAACCCCCGTGTCAGCCGTTCTTCCGCACTGGCAAGTAAGGCGACCGGTTATCCTATCGCAAAGGTAGCAGCGAAGATCGCACTGGGCTTTACCCTGGATGAGATCAAGAACGCCATCACCCACAAGACCTATGCCAGCTTCGAGCCGACACTGGACTACTGTGTCGTGAAGATTCCCAGACTGCCTTTTGATAAATTTATCACTGCAAAACGTACTCTGACCACCCAGATGAAAGCAACCGGTGAGGTTATGAGTATCTGCAATAACTTCGAGGGAGCACTGATGAAGGCTATCCGTTCCCTGGAGCAGCATGTGGACTGCCTGCGCAGCTATGATTTCAGCGCTTTGTCTGTGGAGGAACTGTTAGAGCGTCTGAAGATCGTGGATGACCAGCGTATTTATGTCATTGCGGAAGCTATCCGTAAGGGCATCAGTTACGAGCAGATCCACGACATTACCAAGATCGACCTGTGGTTCATCGACAAGATTGCCATTCTGACCGAGATGGAGCATGCGCTGGAGACACAGCCGCTGACGGTTGATCTGTTGAAGGAAGCCAAGAGAATCGAGTTCCCGGATAACGTGATCGCAAGACTGACCGGCAAGACCGAGGAGGAGATCAAGAAGATGCGTTATGACAACGGCATTAAGGCTGTCTACAAGATGGTAGATACCTGTGCTGCAGAGTTCGCAGCTTCCACTCCTTATTACTATTCCGTATTCGGCGGCGAGTGCGAAGCCAAGGAGACCACCGGACGCAAGAAAGTCCTGGTACTGGGTTCCGGTCCTATCCGTATCGGACAGGGTATCGAGTTCGACTATTGTTCCGTACATGCTACCTGGGCATTCTCCAAGGCAGGCTATGAGACCATTATCATCAATAATAACCCGGAGACCGTAAGTACCGACTTCGATATTGCGGACAAGCTGTATTTCGAGCCTTTGACTCCGGAAGATGTGGAATCTATCGTAAATATTGAGCATCCCGATGGTGCTGTGGTACAGTTCGGCGGACAGACCGCTATCAAGCTGACTGAGAGCCTGATGAAGATGGGCGTGCCTATCTTAGGTACCAAGGCGGAGGATGTAGATGCCGCTGAGGACAGAGAACTGTTTGACAAGATTCTGGAAGAGACCGGGATCCCCCGTGCAGCCGGCGGTACTGTATACACCGCAGAGGAAGCTAAGGCGGTTGCTAACAGACTGGGCTATCCCGTACTGGTGCGTCCTTCCTATGTATTGGGCGGACAGGGCATGCAGATCGCTATCTCCGATGAAGAGATCGAAGAGTTCATGGAGATCATCAACCGTATCGCACAGGATCACCCGATCCTGGTAGATAAGTATTTACAGGGTAAGGAGATCGAGGTCGATGCCGTATGCGACGGTACCGATATCCTGATCCCCGGTATCATGGAGCATATCGAGAGAACCGGTATCCACTCCGGAGACAGTATCTCCGTATACCCGGCTCCGACCATTGATAAAGTAGTAAAAGAGAAGATCGCAGAGTACACCAGAAGACTGGCAAAGGCACTGCATGTCAAGGGACTGATCAATATCCAGTTCATTGCCATCGGTGACGAAGTATATGTCATTGAGGTTAACCCCCGCTCTTCCCGTACCGTACCTTATATCAGTAAGGTAACCGGTATTCCTATCGTGGATCTGGCGACTGAAGTGATCATCGGCAAGACCATCCGTGAGCTTGGCTACGAGCCCGGCTTACAGCCTGAGGCAGAGTATTTTGCCATCAAGATGCCCGTGTTCTCCTTCGAGAAGATCCGTGGTGCCGAGATCAGCTTAGGACCGGAGATGAAGTCTACCGGTGAGTGTCTGGGTATCGCCAAGACCTTCAATGAGGCTCTGTACAAGGCATTCCTGGGAGCAGGCGTAGAACTGCCCAAGTACAAGAACATGATCATCACCGTGAAGGATGCGGATAAGGGTGAAGCCATTGAAGTCGGAAGACGCTTCGAAAAGCTGGGATACACCATTTATGCTACCAGAAGTACCGCAGCTGCTCTGAATGAAGCAGGTGTGAAAGCAAGAAAGGTCAACAAGATCTCTCAGGAATCCCCGACCGTTATGGACCTGATCCTGGGACACAAGATCGACCTTGTCATCGATACCCCGACCCAGGGCCGCGACAAGACCAGAGACGGTTTCCTGATCCGCCGTACCGCTATCGAGACCGGTATCTACTGCATCACTGCAATGGACACCGCCAATGCTCTCGTGACCAGCATGGAGCATATGAACGATTGTAAGGAACTGACGCTGGTGGATATTGCACAACTGTAAGATATAAAATGGATAAGAACAGTGGAGTCGCGAAAGTTGCTCCACTGTTTGTGTTTGTGACAAAAACAAAGTGTTGACAAATGTCCGCGAAAGGAATAAAATACAAACAGTTAAAGACATAAAGGCTGTGAAGAGAAGAGTAGGAGAAGAGATACGTCGCAGAGAGTCCCGGCAGGTGGGAAGGGATATGGAAGGCTTCTTTGAACATGGTCTCGGAGCTTTGCACCGACTTCGTATTCGGACAGGATATCCGGCAGATGCGGACAGGCTGCAACGGGAGTACCCGTTATCGTACCTGACTATCGATGAGCGTTTGTTTGTCCGTAGTTGCAGAGGCCTGATCCCGTGAGAGATGGGCGAATTAAGGTGGTACCGCGGAAGAATGTTCCGCCCTTAAATTTTAATTTAAGGGCGGTTTTTTATTATGTCAAAAAGAGAAGAACTGATCAGAGAATATTGCAGGCAGGTAAATGAAAGCCTGCATTTTATACAAAAATACATGGAAGGGATCGTTCCCGCTGGCCGATGCAGCGAAGAACTGTATTGGGAGACCAAGAAGATCAGTGAGGAACTGCAGAAGAGCAATCATGAACAGACCGCATTGATCCGGGCCTATCTGCGGGAGGCGGCACAACTGTACGTAGAGGGGGAGCCCTGGAAGACCCGCATTACGGACCGAAGACTTTGCCGTAATACGATCCTGAATCATTTACAGATGCTGGCGAATGTCAGCTTCTGGCTGAGAGAACAGGGAGAGCCACTGGCAGAGGAAGTCTGTGGATGGCTGTTAGCCCAGGAGACAGCGGATGTGCAGAAAGTTAGATCCGGACAAAGTCTGGAAGTTGCCAGAGAGATCTATCCGGCCGTGCAGAGAAAGAGAGCATAGGAGCGGTAGGCTGTAAAAGCACAAATTTGAAAATAAAATCCGTGGGGACAGCATATACTAGGCGTATGGTAAATATTGTATGATCGTGAGCCTGTATCCCGCAGGCGGATTGGAGTCTCATGTTAGAAGAACATTATCCTTTTGTTGCACAGCCTCTTCCCTACGAATATGATGCCTTGCTTCCGGTATTAGATGAGGAAACACTTCATTTTCATCACGACAGGCATTATCAGACCTATGTGGATAAGCTGAATGCCACCCTTGCCGATTATCCGCAGTTACAGCAGATGTCCTTGACGGAACTGCTCACTTCGGAGGATAATATACTTGCGTCCCTGCCGGAGGAAGCCCGGAAAAGCATTCACAATAACGGTGGCGGTGTATATAATCATCAGCTGTATTTTGACAGTATGCGAAGCCCGGCAGGACAGGAGCCCTGTGGAGCTCTGGAGGAGGCGCTGGTCCGGGATTTTGGATCGGTGAGACAATGGAAAGAACAGATGTCACAGGCAGCCACGGGGGTATTTGGCTCCGGATGGGCATGGCTTGTGAGTGACCAGGACGGTACTCTGATGGTCCTTACTACAGCGAATCAGGATGTCCCGGATCTGAAATTGTATACCTCCATATTTCCCATAGATGTGTGGGAGCATGCCTATTATTTACAGTATCAGAACCGCAGGCCGGATTACGTGGAAGGATGGCACAAGCTGATCCACTGGAAAAAAGCGGGACGGCGTTACGAACAGGTACTTTGCAGACTGGAAAGAGCGGCCGGGGAAGCGGAAAAATTGTAAAATGACAGCCGCACAACAGAAGCGAACGACAGATAGTGTGCAACGTGCGAAACAGAAGAACAGAAAGAGGAAAATGACTATGGAGAACAGACCGATCATAAAAAAGGAACAGGTAGAGACCGTCTACGACAGCAGATTTATCAAGGTATTTGATCTGCAATATGAGCCGGGAAAACATTATTTTGATGCTACCAGAAGAGCCAAAGATAATCTGGCAGCGGTAAAGAGCGACGAAGAATTCAGACAGATGCTGCCGGATGCAGTCAGCTGCGTTGTGATCCTGAAGATCAGAGGACAAGAACCGAGACTTTGCTTAAGCCGTGAGTATCGTTACCCGGCAGGACATTTTCTGCTGAGCGTTCCGGCAGGACTTTTAGACCCGGAGGATGCAACGGAAGAAAATCCCGTATTCCATGCGGCAGCCCGGGAGCTTCGGGAAGAGACCGGCATCACACTGGAAGAGAGCGACAGCATCCGTCTGGTGAATCCGCTGGTATTCAGTACCCCCGGTATGACGGATGAGAGCAATGCACTGGTGCAGATCATATTGAACCGTGAAGAGATGCCGAAGGTAAGTCAGGAAGGAGCCGTTGGAACGGAATGTTTTGATGGTTTTCTGCTGCTGACCAAAGAAGAAGCACAGAAAATCTTAAAAGACGGCGTGGATGACCAGGGATTTTTTTACCCGTTATATACCTGGGCGGCATTGATGTGCTTTGCGACGGGAATGTGGAAATAATTTTTGAATAAATAAGACGATGAACGAAAAGCGTGTGGAGAGATCTGCACGCTTTTTTTGAAATTTGTAACAAATAGCGAAAAATTCTTCGTTATGATTAACAAAGAGGAAGCCTGTGATGAATTGCTGAATCCGGAAAAGGCATTGGAGAGATTAGCGAATCCAGAACCGCAGAAAGGAGAGACAGAGGAAACGGACGGAGAGCCCCCGAAGAAAAAGAACAGCTGGATCGTAAAAAATGCTGTCCTGGTGGGAATACTGGTGATCGTCGGAGGACTGCTGTTGGGATATATGATAAAGCATAGAGAACCTACTTATCAGCAGATAGGCACAAGATACATCGATGATCCTGACTGGGGGGAATGTATCTGAAATTTCGTATGTGGTAAAAGGGGAAGTAACGGCAGAGAGACTTAATGAGCATTTGCGTGAAGTGAGAGAAACGGAGGACCGGGAAGAACTGGGTACCAATGTTGTCAAGACTGTATATTACAGGAACAAGGAAGACGCCCTGGCGTGGAAGGATACGGATATGGGAGGATATACTTTCCTGAATGTAGAATGAAAGGAGCAGCTATGAAGAAAATTTTTTCAAATTACTACAAAATTATTTTGTCGGTTGTTATTCTGATTGTCCTGGTGGCACTGGGAGAGGATTATTACACCTTTGATGAAATGAGCGGAATCTGGCAGGTGGTACGCGTACTTCTCTACATAACATGGGGATTCCTGCTGGCAACAAGGACCAGACGGGACAAAGTAAAAACTGTGGAATATGTTGCTTTTGCTGTTGTCTGTGTGGCTGCGCTCAATCTGCTAATTCCCATCTGGAAATTCCAGATAGCGTTTTATGCTTTTGTCGCAGGTGTTCCGGGACTGTATTTTATGGTATTTATCCTGACCGGAATGTTAGGCGGTTATATATGGGGACCGGTTGATAAAACGGACCGTAAATAGTGCCAGATATATCAGGAGCATTGATCCGATGGCGGAAGATATTGCCCAGGGTGTAGAGATAGCAACAGCAGAGTAGAATGGCGGAGGTGTCTATGGGTAAAAAAATGATTAAGTGTCTGATGATTTTAACAATAGTATGGGCAATGACCGGCTGTGGAAAGCAGGAGATGATCCGCTGTGAGTACACAAATGAGGCAGCAGGGTTTACCTTAAGCATAGACAGACCGGTAGAATGGACAGCGAAGCTTCAGAAAGGGTGGCCTGCGACTGAGACAGAGGAAGCCAGCCCGGACGAGGGAATCCGGCTTTATACGGATAACAAATACAAAATCGTAGATGAAGTTGAGATGGATTAGTGATTGCTTTGAAAAATAAATATTGACATATATAGATAGCCGATATATATTATAGACAACAATATATATCGGCTATCTATATAAGGAGGACAAAAAATGGCTGTGGACAAATCACTGATGTCGGGAAGTATGACGATGCTCCTGCTCAGATTACTGGCGGAGAAGGATATGTACGGATACGAGATGATCGATACACTGCGGAAAAAATCCTGTAACGTGTTCGAGTTAAAAGCAGGTACGCTGTATCCGCTGTTGCATGGGTTGGAAGCGAAGGGCCTGCTTACGGTATATGAGCAGGAATATGCAGGCAAGACGAGGAAGTATTACAGTATTACGAAAGAGGGCAGAAAATTACTGGAAACCAAAAAAGCGGAGTGGATGGAATATCAGTCTGCTGTGACCAGCGTTCTGGCAATGGGGGTATAAGGATGGAAACATATTTGGAAAAACTGTTGTCACAGATCCGTTGTAAAAAAGCCAGACCCTATATCGCCGAGGAGATAAGAGACCATATAGAATGCCAGATTGAGGACAATCTTTCCGATGGAATGAGCTATGAGGAAGCAGAGAAAAATGCGGTTACGGACATGGGAGATCCGATAGAAGTGGGGATCTCGCTGGACAGGATCCACAAGCCTAAGATTGCATGGAAGTTACTTGTGATCGTAGGAATTTTAAGCCTGCTGGGCATTCTGATACAGCAATCCATTCTCAGACAACCCGGTTATCAGGAGCTGGAAACATGGAGACAGGAAGTGTACCGCTATACTACGGAGGGGTTTGGCTCAGCCGTTGCTATTGGATTCCTCCTCATGTGTGTGATCTACTTCCTAGATTATACCGTAATTGCAAAGTACTCCAGGTTCATCGGAGGAGCTATTCTGATTCTGGGAGGGCTGCGGGTGGCAGGCTTCGGTGGTCTGGATGTCAACGGAATCGGCAACTGGATCGGATTTGGAAGGCTCCGGGTGGCGGTTACTTCCCTGATGATGTTCTATGTGCCGATTTACGGCGCTATCCTATATAAATACAGGGAAGGTGGTGTATCCGCACTGTGCAGGGCGATCCTGTGGCTGATTCTTCCTGTATTTATTACATCCCGAATCCCCAGCCTCGGTGTGGCTGTCATCATGATGGTCAGTATGCTGATAGAACTTACGGTGGCTGTCTGGAAGGGGTGGTTTCAACTGCCTGTGAAAAAGACGATTATCGGCATGTGGCTGCTTTTTACGGCAGGGCCTGTCCTGGTATTGACTGCAATGTATGCACTTCACATGTTGGAAGCCTATCAGGAAGCCAGGATCCGCTCCTATTTATCCCATTCCGGAGATGCCAATTACATGACGGCCATGCTTCATAAATTTAATGAAAATATTTTACTTTGGGGCAACAGTGGAAAAGATGTGGTGGGAGGTTTGCCGGAATTCAATCAGGATTACATTTTCTCTTATATTCTGAACAGTTACGGACTGCTGGCCGGAATCTTTGTAGCCGCGATCCTAGCAGCACTGGTATTGTTTATGTTCGGAGCTGCGGCCCGACAGAAAAATGAACTAGGCACAGTGATGGGATTCGGATGCGGAATGATCATTTTATTAAATATTTCTCTGAACTTTGCGGGAATGTTGGGATGGATCCCGCTGACATCGACCTTCCTGCCGTTCTTATCTGTTGGCAGAAATAATATTTTACTGTGCTACGCACTGGTGGGAATTATCCTGAGTATTTACAGATACAAAGATGTATATCCAAAAAAGTTCAAGGCGTCACAGGTATCATTGCAGAAGACTATTACTTTGAAGCTAGATATGTAACACGATAATAAAATTAATGCGAATAAAAGTAATGCAAATAAAAGGTCCATGAGCAGGAAAACTGTCCATGGACTTTTATATATCATGGGCAGAACTCACCCAATGCATTTCGTAAGCTTACGAGGGCAATACCGACAAAATCAGTATCTCTACACTCATCATATCGTTCATCCGTCCGGATTTCACGGCTTCCTCAGTCTCCACGCACTGCTTTACCGCATTTTTCAGCACGGAAGTCTTGAAATGGGATGCCTGTGCCACATATTTTCCGGCGGCAAAGGGCGGTACACCAATCTTGGAGGCAATGGTCTTATTGTCGTGGCCTCTGTTTTTTAATTCTTTGGTCTGGAGCAGCAGGTTACACTGCCTGGCGATCAGGAACAGCACCCGCATGGGCGGCTCCTTCAGTGCCAGCAGATCGTAATAGAGCTGCAAGGCTTTCTGCGGCTGCTTTTCCGCAATGGCATTGACCATATCGAAGATGTGGTTGGTGATGCGGGTGGTGCAGACGGCTTCCACATCCTCTGCGGTGACTATATCCCGGTCCAGACAATAGCAGATCAGCTTCTCCAGCTCCATCTGGATATTTTCCATATCCGTGCCGGTCTTGGAGAGAAGGAGCTGTGCGGTGTTCTCGGAGATTTTTTTCCCTTCGCGGCCCAGGATACCGGCAATCCAGCGTTTCAGGGAATTCTCATCCTGTACCGTGAATTCTGCCACATAACCCTTGGACTGCACGGTCTTATACAGTTTACTCCGTTTATCCACTTCGCTTTCCGTGAACACAAAAAAGGTGGTGTCGTTGGGGTTTGCCAGGTATTCCGCCAGCTTTTCCCCACCGGCTTTGAAGAGCCCGGTATCTTTGAAGAACATAACACGGCGCTCTGCCAGAAAAGGAAGCGTCTCTGCCAGATCGATGACTTGTCCCAAGGAGAAATCCTTCCCCTGATAGAAATGGGTATTCATCTCGTCGCCGTCCTGACACAACGCTTTACGCAGACGGGTCGTGTACTGGTTCTTCAGATAACGTTCCTCTCCGTAGAGCAGGTAGATCTGTTTGAAATTGCCGGTTTTGATGTCTTCATTGATCCGCTGCATGAATTGATCCTTTCTGGGAAAATGCGGTTACTTCTACATTAGATTCCTAAAAGAGTATACCCCATTTCCTATTGAGGTTTCAAGGGGGGTATGCTATTATGGAACAAAACAGTTCGACCATGGACATATACGTTCGCAAAATTATGCTTGCATGATTTTGCGAACGAATATGTCCGTGAGTTAAGCGCCGATTCATGAGCAAAGGTAGTCACGAAGTGACGGAAAGCGCGGTAGCGCGACTTTGCGAATGGCGCGGTTCGAACGTGGAACAGTGCGGTTCGACCATCATACCATAAGAGGAAAGAAGAGAAAAATGAGCAAGAAAAGCGGATTCATTCAGGAATTTAAAAAGTTTATTTTGAGGGGAAATGTAATGGATATGGCAGTCGGCGTGATCGTCGGCGGAGCATTCACCGCTATCGTTACTTCTCTGAATCAAGATATCCTGACACCGATTCTGGCCATCTTCGGAGGCACGGATTTTTCGAATTTATATGTAAAGCTGGGAAGCGGCGATACGGCACCGGTATTGATGTACGGTAATTTTATCACGGCAGTTATCAACTTCCTGATCACAGCATTTGTGATCTTCTGTCTGGTAAAATTCATCAATAAGCTGGGAGACACCCTGCATCACAAAGAGGAAGCACCGGCAGCGCCCACGACGAAAAAATGCCCGTTCTGTAAGAGCGAGATCGCTATCGATGCCACAAGATGCCCTCATTGTACTTCGCAGTTAGACAAATAGGAACCGGTAATACAGATACGGCCGTGGAGGAAAGCATGGGAAAAATACACAGGAAAATAGTGGCAGCAGGAGTCTGCTGTCTGATGACAGGCATGCTGACAGGCTGCGGAAGTGATACCACGAAGATCACCGAAGGAATGCAGTTGGTGGAAACTCTGGATTATCAGGGGGCATTGAATGCCTTTGACGAAGCGGAAGCACAGAAAGAGGACAGCCGTCTGATCGCAAGAGGCCGGGGAATCGCCAGCATGGGGCTGACAGAGTATGATCAGGCTGTAGAATATTTTACACAGGCCCTGGAACTCAGTGACGGCTGGGTTCAGAACGTGGACTATGATATGAATTACTATCTGGCGGCGGCATACACCAAGAACGGACAGCCTGCGGAAGCCAAAAAGGTATACGATGCCATTCTGGGCCTGAAGCCGGAGGAAAAGGACGCTTATTTTCTCAGAGGTTCTGCAGAACTGGAGCTGGGAGATTATGAGAGTGCCAAAGCGGATTTTGATCAGGCAATCTCCATGGATCCGAAAAATTATGACCGGTTAATAGAAATCTATGAAGCCCTGGCAGCGCACGGCTACCGTGAGGTCGGTCAGGAATATCTGCAAAATGTACTGGACACAGCCAAACAGCTGGATGCTTATGACAGCGGACGGATCTATTATTATCTGGGAGAATACCAGAAAGCTTATCTGGCGCTGGATGAAGCCCGGGATAAGGGAGGCGCGGACAGCTATCTCTATCTGGGAAGAGCCTATGCGGCTACCGGAGATTATAACTATGCGTCCAGTGTGTACAACAATTATCTCTCCAAGCAGGGGCCGAATGCAGAAATCTACAATGAACTTGGTCTGTGCGAAATGGCAAAAAAGGAGTATCAGAATGCTCTGGCGGCATTTCAGACGGGAAAACAGATCGAAGGAAACAGCCTGATGCAGACCTTGTGCTTTAATGAAATTGTAGCATATGAGTATCTGGAAGATTATCAGCAGGCAGAAGTACTGATGAATGCTTATTTACAAAATTACCCGGACGACCAGACAGCCATCCGGGAGCAACAGTTCCTGTCCACCAGATAAAAAGACAATAGAATTTATGGATCAATCATTGGCAGAGTCTTCCCGGGAGGAAGATTCTGCTTTTTCTCTTAATTGCAGCAGATCCACAAAATCCAGCAGAGAAGCCATGTTTTTCGGATTAAAATGCTGTATCACCTCTACCACATCGGATACGGTGGTGCCGGGGACACATTCCTGTCTCAGAACTTCCGGATTGTAACGATAAGGAGTCCGACCCAACAGATAATCGATGGTTACATCGAAATATTCCGCTAATTGTATTAAAGCTTCCTGATCCGGGAAGTGAATATTGTTCTCGTAATTCGAAATGGTGCCAACGGATACTTTCAGTATGGCAGCCAGTTCTTTCTGATAAATGCCCCGTTCTTCCCGCAGGGATGCCAGAATTTCACCGAAACTCCTCATAATGCCTCGCATTCTGCCGCAGATGCAGCCTATTTAAATGTTTTCTTTTAAGATTTGATAAATTCTATTTTACTATATTTTAGTTTTAAAGGAATATGAATTTAGAAATCGAGGAAAATAATGAAAAAATGCTACTAGAATTAATTTTAACTAAAAAGTACAAATTATGCAGGAAAATATCCATTGAGAAATCCTCTCATTAACACCTATTGCTATTTTGAAGAAAGCCGGATATAATAATCCAAGAGTTAGGTGCAACTAACTAATGAGTGAATCATGTGAAACTCCTCAGAGAAAACGGAGCTGCTGAATCCGCGGACTGCCGGGAGGTCATCTTCCGGGAGGAGTTTTTCAGCCCTTATACACAGGGATGAGGGATTCACGAAAGAGAAGGTTTGGGAATAAAAAGTTTAGAATAGAGGATAAAGGAGAAGAACAAGATGAACTATTTAGAGATTGAAAAAGTCATTGGACGAGAGATTCTGGATTCCAGAGGCAATCCTACCGTAGAAGCAGAGGTAACTCTGGTAGACGGTACCATCGGACGCGGCATGGCTCCCAGCGGAGCATCTACCGGTGAGTTCGAGGCACTGGAACTGAGAGACGGCGATAAGAGCAGATATCTGGGCAAGGGTGTTCAGAAGGCTGTAGAAAATATCAATACTGTAATCAATGAGACTCTGCAGGGAATGGATGCATCCGATATTTATGCCATTGATAAGGCAATGATCGATGCAGACGGAACCAAGGATAAGTCCAGACTGGGAGCCAATGCGATCCTGGCAGTATCCATTGCCAGCGCGAGAGCAGCAGCAATCTCCCTGGATATTCCCCTGTATCGTTTCCTGGGCGGTATTTCCGGCAACAGACTTCCGGTTCCTATGATGAACATTATCAACGGCGGTTGTCATGCGCTTTCTTCCGGACTGGATGTACAGGAATTCATGATCATGCCCGTAGGTGCGCCTTCCTTCAAGGAATGCTTAAGATGGTGCGCTGAAGTATTCCACGCACTGGCTTCTATTTTAAAGGACAGAGGCCTGGCTACTTCCGTAGGTGATGAGGGTGGTTTTGCTCCGGCACTGAAGTCTGATGAGGAAGCTATCGAGACCATCTTAGAGGCTGTAAAGAAAGCCGGTTATGAGCCCGGCAAGGATTTCAAGATCGCTATGGATGCTGCTTCCAGCGAGTGGAAGACCGGCAAGGTGGGCGAGTACAAGCTGCCTAAGGCAGGCACCGTATTTACCTCCGAAGAACTGATCGCACATTGGAAGAAACTGGTGGAGAAATACCCCATCATTTCTATAGAAGATGCACTGGATGAGGAAGACTGGGAAGGCTGGAAGAAGCTGACCGCAGAACTGGGCGACAAGGTACAGTTAGTCGGCGACGACCTCTTCGTAACCAACACCGAGAGGCTGGCAAAGGGAATCTCCCTGGGCTGTGGTAACTCCATTCTGATCAAGCTGAACCAGATCGGATCCGTATCCGAGACTCTGGAGGCCATCAAGATGGCACACAAGGCCGGTTATACCGCTATTTCCTCCCACCGTTCCGGTGAGACCGAGGATACCACCATTGCCGACCTGGCAGTGGCACTGAACACCTGTCAGATCAAGACCGGTGCTCCCAGCAGAACCGAGCGTGTGGCAAAATACAACCAGTTGCTCCGTATCGAAGAAGAACTGGGTGCAGCAGCCGTATATCCCGGCATGGGCGCATTCAACGTTCAGAATTAATTTGCTTTTACCCAAAACTATTTTGGTTTCTCTTTTTCTCTTCAGGGACTGTTCGAAAGGACAGTCCCGTTTGCGTTTTTCTTTTTTAAAAACCTTGCAACATTTTTTCTCCCATCTGTATCTAAGATAGAGCGGCAGGGAAAATGGCGTAAGATCCCGGGAACAGCAGAAGGAAGCCGCGGAAGAAAAAATACATTATTTCATATTGACTTTTCCGAAACCTATGTGATAAAATCTCACCGTTGCGAAAATAGCATAGAGACTTTAGGTAAGAATTGGAAACGACACATGTGCGCACTGCTCACTGATTAACGAACAACACACATGTGTCTTTTTGCGCCCATTTTTAGAAAAGGAGGGCATTAATTCATGCCGAAAACAAGATTACAGAACATCATTTTCACCCTGATCATGGCATTCGTTATGGTATACGCCATGGTCTGCTACAACATCGCACTGGACAAAGGAGGAATGACCAACGAGATCTTCCTGTTAGCGTTCCACGAAATTCCCATCATGTGGCCCATTGCCTGCATTCTGGAGTATTTCGCAGTGGAAAAGCTGTCCCGGAAGCTGGCATTCCGCATGGTATCCCCGGAGGATAAGCCCGTTTTCATTACTTTAGCAATCTCTTCCATGATCGTATGCCTGATGTGCCCGGTGATGAGCTTTATCGCCACCTGCCTCTTCATGCACCCCGGCAACCAGATCATCGCCCTGTGGCTGCAGAAGACCGTCCAGAACTTCCCCATGGCGCTGTGCTGGCAGATCTTTTTCGCAGGCCCCGGAGTGCGGAATGTCTTTGGATTTGTTGTGGGATTTATATTGGATAGAAAAAGTATAATTGACTATCATCTGTGAGTGTGCTAACATGAGCAAATAAAGAGACAACGAAGTCCGTGGAAACGGAAAGCGTTGTCTCTTTTATTTTGTAGAAAAAGTCAGGAAATTACGAGGTGAAACTTATGAGTGAGCAGGAAAAGAAGCAAAATACAGTTGCAGAGGTGTTAGTAAAATGTCTGGAAAACGAGGGCGTGAAATATGTCTTCGGGATTCCGGGGGAGGAAAATCTGGATATGATGAATGCACTGGAAAAATCGGACATCCGGGTGATCGTGGTGCGGCATGAACAGGGAGCGGCATTCATGGCTGATATGTACGGAAGACTGACGGGAAAAGCAGGTGTGTGTTTCTCAACGTTGGGCCCCGGTGCAACGAACCTGATCACAGGCACGGCAGATGCTAATTCCGACGGTGCACCGCTGATTGCCATTACCGGACAGGTGGGAACGGAGCGGATGCATTTGACTTCTCATCAGTATCTGGATCTGGTAGAGCTGTTTGCACCAATCACCAAGCGGAGCAAACAGATCGTGAACCCCAATTCCGTCAATGAAATCGTCAGGATCGCTTTTAAATATGCGGAGAGTGAGAAGCCGGGAGCCTGTCATGTGGATCTTCCCACGAACGTGGCGAAGCTTCCGGTCAGCTCCGGTATTGCCGCACAGCCTTTGAAAAAGCCGGAGAGGGATAAGGAGTACGCATCTTTTTCCAGTATCGATCAGGCGGCGGCCATGATCTTCAAGGCAAAGCACCCGGTGATCCTGGTGGGACACAGTGCGGTGCGCAATCACGCCGGGGAGGCTCTTACCAGCTTCGCAGATGTCCTGAAGATCCCGGTGGTCAATACCATGATGGCCAAAGGCATCATTCCTTATAACAACAAATATTCCCTCTGGACCATAGGCATCCCCCAGAAGGATTACCAGAACAAGGTGCTGGATATGGCAGATCTGGTGATCGCCGTCGGTTATGATATTGTGGAATTCGCTCCCGGCAAATGGAACGGAGAGGGGAAACATAAGATTATTCATATCGACCAGAGGCCGGCGCATATCAACATGCTGTACCAGCCGGAGGTGGAAGTTGTCGGAGACATTTCCTATTCTTTACAGCAGATCCTGTACCGCAGTGACGCAAAAGAGGAGCCGGAAGAATTTCTCAAACTGCGGGAAGAAATGGTGGCGGAATATGAAAGCTATGCAGATGACACCTCTTTTCCCATGAAGCCACAGAAAATACTGTACGATGTCCGTAAATTTATGGGTGCGGATGACATCGTGATCTCGGATGTGGGCGCTCATAAAATGTGGATTGCCAGAGAGTACAACTGTTACGAACCCAATACCTGCATCATCTCCAACGGTTTTGCCACCATGGGCATCGCAGTGCCGGGGGCTGTGGCAGCCAAGTTGATCTACCCGGAGAAAAAGGTACTGGCGATCTCCGGAGACGGCGGATTCATGATGAATAGCCAGGAGTATGAGACAGCCCTCAGAGAGGGGACACCCATTGTGACTCTGATCTTCTCCGATGCCAGCTATGGTCTGATCAAATGGAAGCAGATGGATCACTTCGGACACAACTGCTTTGTGGATTTCCAGAATCCCGATTTTGTGAAATATGCGGAAAGCATGCATGCCAAAGGCTACCGCGTGGAGAAGGCGGAAGACCTGCTGCCGATTCTGGAGGATGCCTTTCAGCAGAAGGTCCCCTGCATCATCGACTGTCCTGTGGACTACAGCGAAAATACCAAGCTCTCGGAGTATCTGCATGATAAGTTTGAGAAGTAGAGTTTTAACTAGAGAGTTACGAAAGCATAGCCGCGCATAGGCATAGTGAAGACAGCGATGGGCGCTCGCGCATGATTCGCTGTCTTTACTTATGCCGAGATGCGGCGAACGCCGCGATATGAAATAAGATTGGCAGCGTTCTTTGCTGACAATCTTATGAATAGCGTGGCTCATTGCGGATGGTAGTTTCAAATCCACGAACGTCCACAGCAAACGGAACATCCTTCCGCGGTGGGCATCGCGGCATTTATTATAGCCTACGTTACGAAATGCCCTGTAATTTACGTTTTTTCTCTGTTGAGCCCCGGAAGTTTCCGACAAGCGGGGCGTAATCTACATTTTTTCTCTGCTGAGCCCCGGAAGTTTCCGACAGGCGGGGCGTAATTCGTGTTTTTCCTCTGCTGAGCCCCGGAAGTTTCCGACAGGCGGGGCGTAATTCGTGTTTTTCCTCTGCTGAGCCCCGGAAGTTTCCGACAAGCGGGGCGTAATCCGTGTTTTTTCTCTGTTGAGCCCCGGAAGTTTCCGACAAGCGGGGCGTAATCCATGTTTTTTCTCTGCTGAGCCCCGAAAGTTTCCGACAAGTGGGGCGAAATCTACATTTTTCTTCTACTATGTCCCGAAGATAAACCCCTCCGCAATGAGCCACGCTATTCATAAGATTGTCAGCATAAAACGCTGCCAATCTTATTTCATATCGCGGCGTTCGCCGCATCTCGGCATAAGTAAAGACAGCGAATCATGCGCGAGCGCCCATCGCTGTCTTCACTATGCCTATGCGCGGCTCATTGCTCGCGTAACTTTCCATTTACAGTGTAATATTATCCACCTTTTTCCATTCGAAAAAAATCCCCCTTTTTGAAAATTTGCTATCTGTTGCCTGATGGAAACTAATGGTAGAATTCAATTATCAAATAAAACAGACGGCCGTCAGTGATAATGATAAATACAAAAAACAATATTTACCTATTGAGAGGACGAGTGTATGAAGCGTAAATTATTATCTACCGTACTTGCGGTAACCATGGCAGTATCCAGGCTGACCTGATGTGGACAGAGCAGAACAAATGAAGCAACAGGAACAGGCGCTGCAACGACAGATGCCAGAACAGAGACCTATCGTGTCCGGATTCCTATAGATAGCTGCGATTTTTCCCTGGCGCATTACGAAGCAGACGGGGAAGAGGCGGATGAGAATTTTGAATACTTTTCTTTTGAAAGAGTGGAAAAATACATTCTGCCACTGCTGGATGCGGCGGAGAAAGCTTACGTCGGGAAGCTGGATATCCTCCTGTCCCCCCTGAAGTCCGCCGGTCTACATGAAGACCAATGGAGAGCGGAACAACGGCGGCAAATTAAAGCCGGAATACCGGAAGCGCTGGGCAGAGTATATCTGCCGTTACATTGAGGAATACCGCAGCCGCGGGCACCTGTGGCATTTTACACATTTCCTAAAAGCGGGAGCACAGCGGATCGGTGTTACCAGATACACAGATAAGATCGAGGTGACGGCGTTTGAAAAGGACGGGCGGATCACGGTGGTGCTTTTAAACCGGACGGAGGAAGAGATTCCGGTGTATCTGCGGCTGGGAGAGTACTGTGCGGAACTGACATCAAAGGCAAAGTCCATTATGACGGCGGAGATCGAAAAATAAGAAAATCGATATAGGCAATTATGAAAAAGACAGCGGGAACCGGGAGCGGAACCCACTGTTTTTGCGTATACGTCCGGGGAGCAGGTTGACAGAACGGTGGAAACCGTAGTATTTTGAAACAGACCACTGTGGATAACAGGGCAAGTGAAAAATGTAGGCAGAAGAAAAGTAAGTTACGACAGAAGAATGAGGATACAGATATATGAAAATCTATTTGGTAAGACACGGGGAGACAGACTGGAACCAGGCGGGGCGGCTGCAGGGACAGACGGATATTGACCTGGATGCTCAAGGTTTTGCGCAGGCGGCGGAAGCGGCAGAGAGATTAAAGGAAGTTCCTTTTGAAATCGCGTTTTGTTCCCCGCTGATCCGTGCAAGACATACGGCAGAGACCATTGTGGGCGAGAGGAAAATTACGCTGACCACAGACGAAAGACTCCGGGAACTCAATTTCGGACCATGGGAAGGGACCGATGTCCGTAAAATCCGGGAGGGGGCCAACAGTCCGTTTACGGATCCGGGGAGCTATCTCCCGCCCGAGGGAGCGGAAAGTTTTGCCCAGTTGTATGCCAGAAGCGGCGAGTTCGTGAAGCAGGTGTTGCTGCCGTTGGAGGGAACTTATGAAACAGTGCTGGTGGTAGCTCATGGAGCATTGAATCGCAGTATCCTGAATGCGGTGTTGGATATTCCGGTCAGCGACTTCTGGCATTTCCATATGGGCAACTGTGCTACTGCGATTCTGGAATGCCGGGAAGGAAAGCTGTCTCTGTTGGAATATCAGGACAGTGAAAGTGTAAATACGAAGAGCAAACTGCTGTAAGTTCCGGATACAGAGCTTGCAGACTGCTGAAAGGTGAGAGGTTAAGAATGCACATAGACAGAGAAGACATGCTGGAACTGACCAGAAGAATGACCGTGTCCCGCAACTGTTTTTCCAGAATTGCAGGAGCCTATATGGACGAAGAAGGGTTTATTGACGGTACTTTTAATACTCATTTTCTGAAGTTGTCCGGAAGCGAAAAAGAGAAAAATCTGAATATTGCCAAGACGGTACCTTATTCCAATACCAATGTGAATCTGAAAAATTACCGGCTGGATCAGGGAGCCCGGAAACCGGGCAGCATTATGCAGTTATTGGAGGCATTACGGCAGTGCGAACTGAAAAATGATGCATTATTGTACTCCCTCTATGAATATATTGGGGAGAGATACCAGCCGGGATATCCTTATGCCGTTTATCTTTTCTTCGGCAGCTACGATGTACCCACCAAGGGAAAAGACAAAGAGAACCAGTGGGAGTCCGAGGAAGTCTATCAGTTTCTCATCGGCACGATCAGTCCGGTGACCGGAGACTACGAGGCCGGAAAACCGGAGGCGGGATTTTTGTACCCTGCCTTTGCCAACCACAGCACAGACATTGACGGTATCAATATCTATCAGGCGGAGGAAGGGGCACAGTTATTTGCAAAAATACTGGGCGTACAGGCTTGACAGAAAGGCATTTCTTCCCTATAATACGCTCTGGAACAAAATGAATAACCGGTCATAAAACCCGTAAGGGAGTGGATTTTTCAAGATATCGATCTTATTTTCGCCACACAGCAGGAATGTTGTGTGGCGTTTGTTGTTTAAGGAGAGGAAAAATGAACCAGACTTATATGAAAGAAAAGAAGATATTCCCGTTGGTCATGTCCATGGCACTTCCCATGATGCTGTCCATGGCATTTAATTCCCTCTATAACATTGTAGACAGTTATTTCGTGGCGAAGCTCAGTGAAGATGCCATGACGGCATTGTCTTTAGTCTATCCGGCACAGAACTTGTTGACGGCGGTGGCAGTGGGCTTCGGTGTGGGTGTGAATGCCATGATCTCCTTCTATCTGGGAGCACAGAATCAGGAAAAAGCGGATAAGACGGCAACCCAGGGCATGGTGCTGGGAGTATTGCACGGCGTACTGCTTATGATCTTATTCCTCTGCGGCATGAACTGGTTCTTAGGGATGTTTACGAAGAGCGATACCGTGCGGGCACTGGGTATGGAATATTCCAATGTGGTATTCCTGTTTTCCACCATTGTCACCGGAGGTATCACGTTAGAGAAAATCTTTCAGGCGGTGGGCCGGATGCGTGCCACCATGGTCAGTATGATCGCCGGATTTGTGACGAATATTGTGTTGGATCCGTTGTTGATCTTCGGTATCGGACCGTTTCCCCGGATGGAGATCGCCGGAGCGGCTTTGGCTACCGGAATCGGTCAGGTGATCACGTTATTAGTATATATCATCTATTATGTGTTGGATCCGTTGCCGGTAAAATTGCGCAGAACTTATCTGCGACCGGAAGGAGAGATCTGTGGCAAGACCTACGGCATCGGCATTCCGGCTACGTTGAATATGGCACTGCCGTCTCTGTTGATTTCCGCACTGAACGGTATTCTGGCGGCTTATTCGGGTGCGTATGTGCTGGTACTGGGCGTTTATTACAAGCTGCAGACCTTTATCTATCTGCCCTCCAATGGCATCATTCAGGGCATCCGGCCGCTGATTGGTTACAATTACGGTGCCGGAGAGCGGAAGCGTGTGGAGCAGATCTACCGGTTGACGCTGGAACTGACTGCCGGGATCATGGCTATCGGCACGGCATTGTGCTGGCTGATCCCCGGAGGACTGATCGGACTGTTCACCGAGAATCCGGAGACTGTTACCATCGGTATTACAGCACTGCACATCATCAGTCTGGGCTTTATTCTGTCCGCTGTGTCGGTGACCAGCTCCGGCGCACTGGAGGCGCTGGGACAGGGCATGGCTTCCCTAGTGATCTCCGTGATGCGGTATGTGGCGGTGATCATTCCTGCGGCATTTGTGCTGAGCCGCCTGATCGGCGTCACCGGTGTGTGGTGGGCATTTGTCTGCACGGAGAGCGTGACTGCGGTGGTGGCGTATGTGTTGTACCACAGGGTGTGGAAGAGAGCGTAAAGCGGTCGTTCACCCCGCGCCATTCGCAAAATCGCCTCTTCGAGGCTTTCCGCTGCTACGCAGCTGCCTTTTGCTCATGAGATGGCGCTCCCCTCGTCGATTTGCAAGAGCACTGCTTTTTACGCGAGCGTAAAGCAGCACTCTCGCAATCGACGGGTGAACTGATGTATACACAATATCTTGTATCCTTTAATTGACTTCCCCTACAAAGTATTGTAGAATAGACCGTGATAGGTTTTACGGGCGAAAGCCCATGGGGACACGAAGGTAAGGGGGTACATAAGATGTTTCAGGTAATCAAACGAGATGGTTCCAAAGCGGACTTTACACTGACGAAGATCAATGATGCCATTATGAAGGCTTTTACTGCGACGCAGATGAGCTACAATAATGACATTATTGATCTTCTTGCGTTACGGGTAACTGCGGATTTCCAGAAAAAGGTGGAGAATGACGAGATCCACGTGGAAGACATTCAGGACAGTGTGGAGCGTGTACTGGGACAGGCCGGCTATGAAGAGGTGGCGAAAGCGTATATTCTGTACCGCAAGCAGCGGGAGAAAATGCGTGCCATGAAGTCTACCATTCTGGACTACAAGGATGTGGTCAACAGTTATGTCAAGGTGGAAGACTGGCGTGTGAAAGAGAACTCCACGGTGACCTATTCCGTAGGTGGTCTGATCTTAAGCAACTCGGGTGCGGTGACGGCGAACTACTGGCTGTCTGAAATCTATGATGAAGAGATTGCAGAGGCACATCGGAATGCGGATATCCATATCCATGATCTGTCCATGCTGACCGGCTACTGTGCCGGATGGTCCTTAAAGCAGCTGATCAAGGAAGGACTGGGCGGCATCACTGGCAAGATTACTTCTGCTCCGGCGAGACACTTATCCGTGCTATGCAACCAGATGGTAAATTTCCTGGGGATCATGCAGAACGAATGGGCGGGAGCACAGGCATTTTCTTCCTTTGATACCTATCTTGCCCCATTTGTAAAGGTAGATAATTTAAGCTATCCCGAAGTGAAAAAATGCATCGAAGCATTTATTTACGGTGTCAACACCCCCAGCCGCTGGGGCACACAGGCTCCTTTTTCCAATATCACGCTAGACTGGACGGTGCCCGATGATCTGGCAGAGCTGCCGGCGCTGGTAGGCGGTGTGGAGATGGATTTCAAATATAAGGATTGTAAAAAGGAAATGGACATGGTCAACAAGGCGTTTATCGAGACCATGATCGAGGGCGATTCCAACGGCCGTGGTTTCCAGTATCCGATCCCGACTTATTCCATCACAAAGGATTTTGACTGGTCCGACACCGAGAACAACAGACTGTTATTCGAGATGACCGCAAAATACGGTACACCGTATTTTTCCAATTATATCAATTCTGACATGCAGCCCAGTGATGTCCGCAGTATGTGCTGCCGACTGCGTCTGGATCTGCGGGAACTGCGCAAGAAGACCGGGGGATTCTTCGGTTCCGGCGAGAGCACCGGAAGCGTGGGCGTTGTCACCATCAATATGCCCAGAATCGCATATCTGTCTGCCAACAAGGACGAGTTTTACGCAAGACTGAACCACATGATGGACATTGCAGCCAGATCCCTGAAGATCAAGCGCGGTGTCATTACGAAGCTGCTGAACGAGGGACTGTATCCCTATACCAAGCGGTATCTGGGAACCTTTGAGAATCATTTTTCTACCATCGGTCTGATCGGTATGAATGAAGTGGGCTTAAATGCCAACTGGCTGAGAGCGGATATGAGCGATCCCAGGACCCAGGAGTTCACCAAGGAAGTACTGAACCATATGAGAGAGCGTCTGTCGGATTATCAGGAGCAGTACGGAGACCTCTACAATCTGGAGGCGACCCCTGCGGAGAGTACCACGTACCGTCTGGCAAAGCACGACAGAAAGCGCTGGCCCGGCATCAAGACGGCCGGAAAGCCCGGAGATACCCCTTATTATACGAATTCCTCCCATCTGCCGGTGGACTATACCGTGGATATTTTCGATGCGCTGGATATTCAGGATGAATTGCAGACCCTGTATACTTCCGGCACGGTGTTCCATGCATTCCTGGGAGAAAAGCTTCCCGACTGGAAGGCAGCGGCTTCTCTGGTACGCACCATAGCTTCCAATTACAAGCTGCCCTATTACACCCTGTCTCCGACTTATTCCATCTGTAAGGAGCATGGTTATCTGGCGGGCGAAGTGAAGGTATGTCCTCACTGTGGGGCGAAGACCGAGGTCTACAGCCGTATCACCGGTTACTATCGTCCGGTACAGAACTGGAATGATGGTAAGCTACAGGAATACGCCAACAGAACAGAGTATGATATTGCACATTCTTCCCTGAAGCGTCCCACCAGAAGCGTGGTGACCTTGTCCAATTTTGCAGAAGAGGTGGATGTAAAAGTGGAGCAGCCGCAGAACATCAAGTATCTGTTCACCACCAAGACCTGTCCCAACTGTAAGCTGGTGAAGGGATATCTGAAAAATGTATCTTACGTGACCATCGATGCGGAGGAGAATATGGAGCTGGCAAGACGTTACGGTGTAATGCAGGCACCGACTCTGGTGGTGGTAAACGGTGACAGCCATAAAAAGTATGTAAATGCTTCAAATATCAAGAAGTACGTTGACCAACTGACATTAGTTGGGGTAGAATAGAAACAGGTCAGGAGGCATCGCCCGAAGGCGGTGCCTTTGCTGTGTAATAATATAAATTCAAAAGCAGATCTATTGCAGAACGGAGGAAATATGATCAACAAACTGATCACTCGAATCAAAGAAACCAACGCACCGATCGTGGTAGGACTGGATCCTATGATGAAATTCGTGCCGGAATATATTAAGAAAGCAGCATTCACCGAATACGGTGAGACACTGGAAGGTGCTGCAGAGGCCATCTGGCAGTACAATAAGGGGATTGTGGATGCTATTTATGATTTAGTACCCGCTGTGAAGCCTCAGGTGGCAATGTATGAGCAGTTCGGTATTCCCGGCATGGTGGCATTTAAGAAGACTGTGGATTATTGTAAGGAAAAAGGCCTGATCGTCATCGGCGATATCAAGCGCGGCGATATCGGATCCACTTCCGAAGCATACGCGGTAGGACATCTGGGCAAAGTACAGGTAGGCAGCAAGAGCTATTACGGTTTTGATGAAGATTTTGTAACCGTGAACCCTTATCTGGGATCCGACGGTGTAAATCCTTTTGTGAAGATCTGTAAGGAAGAGAAAAAAGGTATTTTCGTACTGGTGAAGACTTCCAATCCCAGCAGCGGCGAGTTCCAGGATCAGCTGGTGAACGGCAGACCTCTGTATGAGCTGGTAGGAGAAAAGGTAGCAGCCTGGGGAGCTGACTGTATGGGTGATTCCTACAGCTATGTAGGTGCTGTCGTAGGAGCAACCTATCCTGAGCAGGGCAAAGTACTGCGTAAGGTAATGCCCAAGGCATTTATTCTGGTGCCCGGTTACGGTGCACAGGGCGGTAAGGGCGCAGATCTGGTACATTTTTTCAATGAGGACAGATTGGGTGCCATTATCAACTCTTCCCGTGGCATCATTGCCGCATACCAGCAGGAGAAATACGCACAGTTTGGCGAGCAGAATTATGCAGATGCTTCCCGTGCGGCAGTACTGGATATGCGTGAAGATATCGCACAGGCGCTGGCAGCACGCTAGGCAGAAAACAGCTACTATTCAGAGTCTCATTCGCAAAATCGTCTCTTTGAGACTTTACTTTTGGCTCTGAATAGTGATAAATGTATGGGGTGTCCACAAGCGGACAGATGGGAGAACAGAGGATGAAAGAAGAGTTATATATTACCTTCCACTCGGAGGATGATATCAGACATTTTGTAGATACCTGCAACGAATTCGACGATGCAATCGACATCCGTATTCAGAAGATGGCAATGGATGCAAAGTCACTTTTGGGAATGCTCCTGATGAAGACTGAGGAACCGCTGGAGATCGAATATGCCTGCTATGATGATGAAGACAATTACGAAGAATTCAAGCAGGCCATCCTGGAAAAATACGACGTAAAAGTCGTACAGGCTACGGAAAAGCAGGCAGCAGATAAAATTGTTTGAAAAAATTGAAAAATTCTATTGACATTTTCGCCCGCAGCAGTTACAATACATACTGTTGCAGGCGAAAACCTGTAAATGAAATGTACGTGTAGCTCAGCTGGATAGAGCGTCTGGCTACGGACCAGAAGGTCGTGGGTTCGAATCCTGTCACGTACATCTAAGGCCCCGGAGATGATGTCTCCGGGGTTTTTGTGTTTTCCTATAAAATAATTCTTGTATCTCAAAGTGAACACCGGCGCTCCGGGGATCAGAACGCAGCTGAAGAGGTATTGAGATACAAAACGTATTGTATCTCATTTTAACTGCAGATTGCCAGGATCCGGAAGATCTATTGAGATACACGTTTCCGGGCATCTTCCAAAATCTTGCCAACAGAACTGTCAAACTCTTTAATGAGAGAGTTAATATGTAAAGCAGCCTGCACCATAGGCGCCAGCTTACGAAGCCGATCATAGCAGCTATTATAGTCGGCTTGTAGATCTTCGATCCGATCATCCAACATTTTAAGAGTTTCCTGTCTTCTGGCCTCAGACTCTTTGGCATCAATGATGATGTTCTCAAACTTTTGGTTAAAGCCATCGCCGGGGGCCTGCATGATGTAGTCATATACAGGTTGGGATAACCGGATAAATTTGTTAATACTCTTCTGATAGTTCCGGGGATTATATAACATAACGCACCTCCATCAATATGCTTTCACAAAGAAAATAGGATCCAAATGATAAATATTGTTACAAAACCGCAGGTTATCAGCCAGATGTAAATATCCCTGAGTAGTCTCTATGGAGCTATGACCCATATACAGCCGCAGGATCTCCAAATTGCCACCGCCAAGGCAAAAGCTGGTACCGAATGTGTGCCGGAGCAGATAGGGAAACAACCTGGTAATTCCGGATGATATTTTCAAGCGATCAATCACACACTTCAAAGCATTACCGGTAAGAGGATCACCATTCTCAACACAGAATACATATTCATGACTACAATCAGGACGCTTTTCTAACCAATACTGCAGATACTTCTTTACAGTCCGACCCATAGGAACAATTCTGCTTTTTCCACCTTTTGAAAAATGGATCACAAAATAACCTTCAGAGAAATGTAAGTCCTGGATCTTCAGACGGACAACTTCTCCCAGACGCATACCGGCATCCAGTAAGCAATGGATCATGGCAAGGTTCCGGCATCCGTACGTACTGTTAATGCTATAACAGGAATCAATGATATTCACTTCGTCAACGGTAAGTGGTTCTACTATCCGGCCGTAAGCTTTGGGAAGCTTTAAATGCTCCGAAGGATTCACTTGACAATATCCATTCTCAATACAAAACATCCAGAAGCACTTCATATCTTTCAGATAATCTTTCCGGGTTCTGGCAGAGATCTTTCTGGGTTCCTTTGCCTTGAAATTCGGATTGTTATCATTCCGGATCTTATTTTTAAGGTAGATAGAATACTGGTTTATATCCAACTTTTCGATTTCCTCCAAAGAGATCTGCGAGGGATCCTTTTGGAGCCGATCAGAAACAAAATCAAAAAAGTATCTGAGATTGTTCCTATAGTTCTTAACAGTTTTATCAGAGCAGTAGGTTTCGCGATCATTCAGAAATAAGTCGCGGGCTTCAGTAAGTACCATGTTTGCCTCCTCCGATTATGGTAATGTGACCGTTAGTCTTATCCTGTTGGATCTGTAGACCGTCAGAGTCGGCCTGAGCAAGTAGTTCCCCCAGTCTCCAACGGGAATACATATTTTCTTTAGCTGACAACCGAAGCCGATTCACTTCCTGATTCAGATAATAAAGATTCAATCTCCACACCTCTCTTTCAGATCCTTTAATTGTTGTTCCAGATCATTACATTTACAGCGAAGTTCCCGGAGTTGTGTCCACAAGTCCATAGTAGCTTCCTGATCTTGCATGGAACGATTCTCCAGATAATAACAACCGGCAATTATTAAGCTTATGATAATAGCTGTGATACATATGCAGATACATATTCCCATACGCCGTAAACCTCCAAAACAGAATAAATAAGGACACCTAAGTCAGTAAAAAAAAGAAACATAATAATACCCTCAACTCTTCCCCAAAGATGAAGAGAGGTCGTGGTCTCAAACAAAGACCAAAACCAAATTAAGAAATAAAAGACGACCAAAAAAGTTTTCATTACACACCTCATATTATGTATCTCAAATCAGCTGCAGCTTTTCCAGATTCGGAAGATCTTCCGAGATGCATTTATACATTGAACTCAAACACAGATACCCGGTTCGAATAGTTGGGAACATCCACCTTGTAGGTTTTTATGCAGTCTATTGACAAATGCACACCGAACTTGTATTCTACAAATTGTAGAGCATCCATCAAGTTTTTAGGTTCACAGAAACCAAGGGTTCTCTCAGGCAGATCAAGGTTTTTAGTAACAAGATAACGCTGCTTACCGAAAGTACATTCGCACAAATCCTTTGTTATGTACTTAACGATATAGGAAACAGCTTTGTAAGTATCAGTAATCTTTGTTGCAGTAGTGTATCCGTTTCTATATTCTTTGATGTTATATATGTACTCACCGTCTGGATAGCTTGTCCTTAAGTATTCGCCATAATACTTGTTCGGGACAGGCTCTCCTTTTTTATTGAGCATCAATTCACCGTTCTTCTTTTTGCGAAACTTCTGATTATTTACTGCTTTTTCAAATGTCAATTCATCAACGTTTGAGACCAGCGCGTGAAAATGCCAGGCACCGGACTCATGCTGCTCCGGTACGATCAGTGCCTTCAACTTCGGGCATTTCTTTTTGATGTTGTGAAACCAGTTCGATACCTTCTTTTTCGATTCCGAAAAATTAAATTCATCGAAATGATCCACTGGATCAAAAGTCAGAGTAAAGAACCATTCCCATTTATTGGCCCGGCCGTAGTCGTAGATCATACGCTTCGACCGGTTCAGTGATGAGATCAGCGACCGCTCTTTACGGTTGGCAGCTTCCTCTGGAGAGATGTATTCCTCCTCCAGATCAGCAGCTTCGTCAATTGCTTCATCTACTTCTGACCCTATTTCTGTAACCTGCAAAGGATCATATGACATATCAAACGGTGAGGATTGTTTTAATTCGATCCATTTGTCAATGTCAAATTCCTCTTCATCCTCATCGTAGTCAGTGGTATGTAGATCTGGATAATTATATGGTCGCCAATAGTCCTCTTTTGTTCTGATTGCCCGATGGTAATACGTCAACTGAAAAGTACCGTTTTTATACTTTTTAAGTCTGACGTTATATGGCATATAAATTACCTCAATTTTACAAAACTACCCTAATTGTGTTGCTATTGTCAAGTAAAGGGAACGGGACCGCCTGCGGCGGCCCGTTCCGGCAACACAACCGGCAAAATTCGGTTCGCCTGTTGCGCGTGACACGAGGTCACGCGCATCCAGCCAAACCTCGATATTTAATTTTTCATAGATTGATCTGCATATTGTAGTTGTCTTCATAGAACTTCTCCAACTTCTCCCGCCACGACTTCATCTCCCAGTCGAAGTCCAGCGGGATGAAGTTGGTATCATAGAAGACCCCTTCAAATAATGCAGCGTTTTTCTCTACCACAAAATCCGTATATTTCCCGGTGTTGAGATAGAGAAAACGATAATGGATATGCGCAGAGGAGCTCTTAACCAGGATCACCACATTCATCTGGTTACGGATCCGGTTATAGACCATCTGCGCATCAATGCTGGTAAAGACGAACAGGCAGTTCTGTTTTCCCAGCGTATTGATAAATATACTGATATCCTTAAGTTTCCGGTAGTCCTGAGCATCACAGCCGTTATAGATCTCATCGATCAGGACAACCTTCGGCGAGAGATCCAACGGCAGCTCATCCATAGAATTAACAAACCGGAATTCAGGATCCCGGGGAGAATATAAATTTGTGTACACCGGTAGATAGATCCCCTGCTGCTTACAGGCCTGCTGTAAACCTTTTACAAGCTTATAAGCGATCAGAGTCTTACCGCTACGCTGCACACCGTAGATACCGACGATAACGCCGGGCATAATATCACTCCTTTCAACTGTGAGCGTCGCGCGATAGACCATTAAGAGCCGTTTGTAATAGCTCAATGAAAAGACCATAGATGTATTTCCCCCTGAGGGGGACACACATCTATAAATCACTGAGCCATTACAAACGAACATGATCTATCGCGCACGCCGCAAGACCACCCCCTTCAAAGGGCAAGGGCATAGCTTGCGTGGGATCTTGTTTAAAACACAATACACGTAGTCGGGCTGAACCTCTTCGAGGCTTCACCCTTGCCACAAAAAGCGTGAATGACGTAGTTTTTAAGGGCAAGGACATCACCAAAGAAAAAGGGGGTGGGTGAGACACAGGGCGGCAGTCACCGGCTACATCTGCGATACTGGCTGCACAGGTTCCACAAAAGGGCATTAACATCTTCGCATATCGGGAAAGGGGAAAAGCGCCCCTGTCCCGATAAAACATGCGCAGATCAAAGGCATATTTGCCGGTAAAGCCCGCTATTCCTGCTGCACATCTGTTACGTTATTGAGGGTCGATACTTTAATACCACGCAGATACTCGTTCTGGGTATATGCACTCAGCAGGTTCTGGAGCACTTTGGAAGAGAGCAGACCAAGGTTCTTATTATGAGCCATGACCTTATCGAAAGATTCAAACATGGACCTCATATCAGCAAGATCATACTTCTCAATAAAATAAAAAGCCTGGAAGAGTAGATGCTGTTGAACGTTATCGTATATAGGCAGAATCTCATAAATAGACCGTATGGGATCATTGCTCGTATTCCCGGCGGACATACCGTCCAGAATCGCCTGAAAGTCAATACCAGCCATAACGCACTCCTTTCTTGTATCTCAAAGCCAAGACTGCAGCACAACGGATCAGCAGCTGCAGTAAGAAAGCATGAGATACATTTACTTTGTAAATATAATCAATACCGACAGAATGATATTTATGATCGCGAAGATCTTCACAGAATTATCTTTCCGGAAGAAGTTACCGAACATAATATTGCTCATCCTGGCTTTATCCTGGAGGAACTCAAGATCCTGACTGGTGGCAGTTACCACCAGATCGGGACCAAGGGGAGTACACTCCGCTTCCTCAAGTAGGACATGATATTTGTTGTTGAACTCATGGAAGTTCTTCGCAGAGCGAACCCCGGAGTCAGTAATCATATAGATCATCAGCTTCGCCATCCTTTCACAAAAGTCAGAGTGGACCGAACCAGTACATCCACATTAACGATAATGTAAATGCCAAGGCACACGCCAAACACAGCAGCATAATTAAATGCTTCCAAATCCACAGCATACAAAACTATGCACCTCCTAACGGGTCTTGCTGACAATGCGCAGCTTACAGAGATCACTGGCAGCGCTGATAGCTTCCAGTGCGACATTCACAACAAACACGGCAGCAAAGAAGTAAGCAGACCACATAAGTAATTCCATAGTAAACACCTCAAATCGACCTATTTTTTCTTAAAAATGAGTAAAAAAAGAAGAGCTATTATGATAGCCAGCGCATACTGGATAAAGTCCAGACGACTCAATAACTCATTTTCATAACGGGTAACATAAACAGGGGACTCCATAAATTCCTCATAGGTATCATATACCGGAAAAAGTTCATTAGAATAAGCCGCCACCGCAGCTCCGGGAACGAGTATTGCATCATTCCCGGACACAGTGGTCACAACAGATTCAGAAACAGAATCCGGATCAGATACCTCACCAGTCTCCGGAAGATTCTTCTGGAGCTCCTGCGATGATATCTTTTCCTCCACATCTACACCTCCGTTACAGACGGACACCGCCGGAGAATGCATTCTTCAGCGCGTAGATGATGGTGAAGCCAAGGCTAAAGCCGGCAGAGATGTAAACTAACGGCATCATAGAGCCTGTGATGACGTTGGTATAGTTAAACATCTGAGAGGGGTCGAAATTCAGCTGCAAAGTAGCAGCGCCGGCAGATTCCGCCGCCATAATAGCGTTAGTTAAAAACGGCATACCACATACCTCCTTTTAATTTGCAAAGTTTACAGTTACAAAATCTATATAAATGGCCAATTTATATACAAAGTTATTTTGTCAGCTGGAACAGAAGAGAGGACAGATGCTCCTTAACGCTGTATCCCGTGATCTGGGAGATCAGAGCATCTATGGCCTCATATAATTTGGTGACAAGGACGTAGATTGTCCACAGGCACCCAAATAGGACAGTCAGGTAGATCATGTAAAAGGCAACATCACCGACCAGATACCGGAATGTTCCGATAGCTTCCACGACCGGCATTCCAGAGAACTGGCTGGAACCGTTGGTATCAGCCATATCGACAATCATAGTATCGAAGTCCTGTAACGTAGTATATAAAGTCTGTAGGGCAGAGATCACCGAGGTGATCATGTCCAGGATAGTCTGGAAGAAGCTGACTATTTTACCGGGGATATCCAATGTAGAACCGATCAGTAAATCATTAGGATCCATTACTTACCTCCTGAAGGAATATGAATCTTATAAACATAGCCGCGGAGCAGCTTCACAACACCGAAGAACATAAGTATGTACACAAGGCCCATCATAAAATCGTAAACAGAAAGACCGATTTCCTCAATTTGCAACTGCTTGAGGAAATTCATACCGGTCACCATGTCATCTGGCAGAAAGCCCTGAGTAGGCTCGATCTTAAATATGTTAATGATGAACTGCAGACAGTGAATAAAAATCTTAAGCAGCAATATCAGAATAAGGATCAGGTAAATCAGCCCGTTAAACAACGAGGACAGATTGAATTTTGATCCATCGCCAGAACCGTCACCACCGGGATCCGTACCGCCGGGATCGGAAGGTTGCAAAACGGATACAGGATCAAGCAGGGCCTGCAGGATCTTGTCCAGATAAGCTTGTAAGTTCGCCCAGGAGGGCAACGCACCCAGCAAGGACTGGATCGCACCCAGGGGATCCGCAAACACCTGCAGCATGGCAGAGGGCAGACTGGCTATATTACCAAGTACCAGCTGCACCTGTTCCGGAAAAATCTCTATGATCCGGAGAACTCCGTTATACAGATTACTGATACCGGTACTGATCGTGCCCAAAGGATCCTGAAAGAACCCATACACAGCAGCCGGGAGAGCCTGAATCAGGGCGTTCACCTGGGGAAACATTTCAAGAATACCGGTAATACCATTTGTTATATTCTGTATGGGATGAGAAAAGAAATCCCATATTCCGGAAGCTATCGCATTGATCGCCGAAAGAATCAAACCGAGAATACCGGAATAATTCGTATCCGTTCCGGGATCCGGAGCAGTAGACGGTTCCGGATCAGGAGCAGCTGTAGGCTCCGGAGCAGGATCCGGCTGTGCTTCTGCCAATGCTTCCGCAACAGCAGCCTTAACAGCAGCGATCATCTCAGCATTATTCGCTTCCTTGTCCGTGCCGGTGGCTTCTACACTATTTGCAGCTTCCTTCATAGCATTGTTCATAGCAGGAACCTTTGCAGGATCCAGCTTTGTTCCAGATAAGTTCTCCAGAGTATCTGGAGCTGCTGCGGTCATGGAATGGTAATCATAAGGCGTACCATTCAAAAGACTAGAAGAATCAACACCAGACAAACCATTGTTAATATACGAATTAAAAAAAATTTTCAAAGAATCAGACGATTTAAAAAAAGGAATATTTGTAACTAAGCTACAATTATCGTTTAAATAAAAACCACCTAAACTGGCGGTACTAACAGAACCATCAGATAAATTAGTTATAACACAAGGAAAAGAACTTCCATTAGTGTATAAGCTAGAACCTGAAATACTTACCAAATTGAGAGAAAAATAGTCACTATCACCAGATGAAAATTGATAAACAAAAGAATAAAATTGATTCTCAGAATTCAAATAAGGATCCGGAGTAATAACATAAGTTTTATTATCTTTTTTTATAGAAAATCGTGCAGAACCAGTTTTTAAATAAGAATAATCAAATACTGGTAAATTAGAATTATAATCACCATAATACTTCGCCGGCTCCACCTCCGGCACAGCATTATTCTGAACGCTACTCAAAAAATCCGCACCAGCAGCTACAAGATTTGCACCAACAAACATGCCCTGAAGATCAGTAAACGGATTAACATACTTATCATCAGGATCAGGAGAAGAGCTGGGATCCGGAGACTGACTAGGACTAGCCGTACCGTCGATAATACGATACTTGGCGAAAGCCTTCTTATCCGGTCTCACTTTTAACTTACCATTACCCATAGCTGCTTCTATCAAAGCATCCATATCTTCTTGGGTCATAACAGAGCCGTCAGGTCCGTATATAGCGAACCTCTCGAAAGGATCATATGCAAGACTATCTATGAAACCAATAAATGCCTCAAACAGAGACATGCCGGAATCATAATCATCCAGTCCATCCTTAATACCGGATGCAATGGAAATCGTCTCAAAGATGTTATAAAGCATCATCACGAACTCCACACTCGTCTCCGTAGATACAACAACAGACGCAGCCTGAGCAGTAAGAGACGCAGGGCCGGAGACTACGCTAGTTGCAAATATTACCACCGCCAGCACAAGCGGAACGATTTTCTTCTTGAATTTTTTTAACATCTCCATAGATCACATCTCCCTCCGGCATCAGCTGCTCACAAGCAGCATAGATATCTTCATGTCGATCAGCAAAGTCACGACAGCAGTTAAGCGGATACCGCTCATTCTGCATTAGGCAGTACTTACATACTTTAGGATCGAAATAAACTACCATAGCATCACCTGGTAATTACAACATCTACACAGCCATTACCACCGGGCTGGATAGATCGAACGATAGAATACAAAAGTTCCTCAGGCACATCAGCCTGTTCCCCGAGAAATATCACATCAGTCACCTCGCCGGTGCTGTCATAATCAATACCTTCACGAATGGTTATACCATTCGCATAGAGAACTTTAAGCAATGTAATCAGATACATAGCACACCTCCTCATATAAAGGGATATCAAACACCAGATACTACAATATCAAAAAGGCCACGGCCATCTGAATTGATGGATTCTACAACAGACACCAGCAGACTCTCCGGAATATCCTTCCGGGAACCGGAGTACAGTTCCTCAAAATAACATTGAGCACCAGAGCAGCCAGTGTTTTTATAAATTGTAACTTTATGGAAAAAAAGAACTTTTAACAAAGATTCCAGACTCATAATGAACCTCCTATAAAGGTTTACCGGATGCAGGTAGGGCTGCACCCGGTAGGTGTGAAATAAAGGGGAATGTTACCGGTCACGCTTTGCCTTAATGCGATCAAAGACAACGGTAACCGATACACAAAAGCTAAAAACCAACATAGCAAAAACAACTACTGCAGCCATAACGAACCTCCGATCTATTTACCTGTTAATGACTTCTTAAAGGTGAAGCTGTTGGCAACAACCATAGCCACTCCGTCCTTATTGATCCGGACATCCAGATCGGCCTCATAGATGCCGGGGACTTCCGGAAAGTCATTGAAATTATTGAAACCAACGCGGGCCTTCGCCAGCTTGTACCCTTTTTGCTGTTCCTCAGCACAGGGGGCGAGATTGTTAGTCATCAGATACCTGACAGAAGTACCTTCATTCACTTCGCCGGTTTCAGTATCAGTCATCTGGTACTGCATTGCATTGATGACGATTACCTCTTTTTTCATTAAGTCCATACTTTACCTCCGTAAAATGAGAGACGCACGCAATTTTGATGCATTTTAGAAAAAATGATGTTATAATAAAAGTTAAAAAATAATTGCGAAAGCGTCGATTTATGTTTACAAACTGAATATACTACACTAAAGTTTATTAGTCAATAGAAAATAGTAAACTATAGTGTTGTATTTGCGTGAGGGAAAATGAATTTTATAGAAAAATTATTAAAAATCATGAACGAACGAGATATATCTGGCTACCAGTTAGAAAAAGATACCGGTATAAAACAAGCAACATTAGGAAAATGGAAGAAGGGATCACTTCCAACCATAGACAAATTAGTTACATTAGTAAACTATTTTCAAGTAAGCTCAGATGAACTTCTGGACATAAATATCAAAAGTAATCTGACAGAGAACGAGCAAGAGCTCCTGGAGCAGTTCCGAAAATTATCTGAACGGGATCAGATAAAATTTATAGGGAGAATAGAGGAATTCACAAAAGAAAGGGAAACTCAGAATGAATGAAACAATTTTCGGCTATACAATGGTAATATTCATAATCTTGATCGTGATACTTACAAGCAAGGTGCATGAATATAGACATCCGAAACCAAAAAAGAAAGAAAAACCTATCAAGCCAGTAATATCAAAAGATCCGGTAATCGATGAGACACCAATTAAGCTAAACGAAGATCCCAGATATAAAGACTTCATTAATGCACAATGGGACGAAATGAACAAATAACTCAATACGTATATGCCATACGGTCACTTCCTTATACTATATCGACCTAGATAGCTACGGACCAGAAGGTCGTGGGTTCGAATCCTGTCACGTACATCTAAGGCCCCGGAGATGATGTCTCCGGGGTTTTTATTTTGCATTTTAGAAAAGTTTTAGAAATACTTCCCGATCCGTATATTTACGTGGTACTTATGTCATGCTAAAATGATGATGTAAATGGAGGACGTCGTGAAAGTATGAACAAACAGGAATTTGTGGACCGACTGCGGATGGCGCTGAATGGGCGTGTTTCTCCCGGTCTGGTCATGGATAATGTAAATTATTACCAGGATTATATAAATACAGAGATCCGCAAGGGCAGGACAGAAGAGGAAGTCTTAGAGAGCCTGGGAGATCCCAGACTGATCGCCCGCACAATCATTCAGACCAACGGTGGAGACAACCGTTCCGGATACCGGAACACGGTCTACGGCAACGGAGAGTATCGGGAGGCTGCCGGACAGAATGTCCATCGTAGTTATACAGAGGAAGACGATGGCTACGGAACACACCAGAGTAAGGTGGGAAATGTTCTGGCGAAGCTTCCGGGCTGGGTGTGGCTGATCCTTGGGATTCTGGTGGTAGTATTGATCTTCGGTGCGGTATTTTCCGTATTGTCTTTTTTGGCACCGGTACTGATTCCGATTGTGGTAGTATTGTTCCTGGTGAAATTATTTCGGGACTGGCTTAACTAGCAACTATATAAATCAGCTATTCATAGTCCCTCAATTCGCAAAACGCCTCTGCGAGGCTTACTTTTTGCTCATTGAGGTTACTTCGTCAAATAAATATAATCGGAGTACCTTACAGATGCGAGCATCTGACGGTTGCTCCGATTATATTTATTGACTCTGAATAGTTCCAACGTAAAGAGCCGCCAGGGGGAAGCTGGTGGCTCTCATGAGGGGAGTATAAATAAATAATACATAAGGGTGCAAATAGAATCATGAAGGGGTTTCTATTTACAATTATGATTATAGTACTAATGATATAAAAATGCAAGAAGAAATTTAGTTCTAAAGTACCATAATTTTTGGGCATATTTTTGTGCGAAATAGACATACTACTCCTGTAACTAAAAAAGATATTTCCTATCAGGAGGTCACAAATATGTCTAACAATTATGAACAGAACAATCAGAACAAGTATAACAACTCTTATGACGAGAGCGAGAACAGTAAGAACTCCCAGAATAAGCAGAACAGCCAGAATCAGAATAAGAATCAGAGCAACAACAGGGAGCAGAACAAGAGCTGCTAATCGGGTGCATAATTTTTCAGGGGCTGCCGCAAGGCAGCCCTATTTACATATTTTCAGAATCCATATATAATAA
>ERZ1106963.825-NODE-825-length-42074-cov-6.523192_pt1 | contig 42074 bp, 52 predicted proteins | sample MGYA00403681_ERZ1106963 | MGnify/ENA primary metagenome ERZ1106963 (study PRJEB35170, sample SAMEA104062407) | human gut metagenome | biome: human gut; feature: human-associated habitat; material: faeces | place: Denmark | collected 2012-05-03 ...
ACATTGTCTGCTCCATTGTGGGGTGTTGATTCCGTTCCTGCTGTGGCAGAAGCAGCTCGATCTGCTCCTGCACACTTTGGAGCTGCTTTTCTTCGGCATACGAGAGCGTTGCGTCATCCTCCAGCGCAAACGCACACGCATTCCGGATCACAGCAAGCTGCTCGTCTGAAAAAAGGCGCTGTTCGTTTATCAAGCCTGCGCGGACAGCGAAGTCCTGCTTTGCCGCTTCGTAGTTTTCCATGAAATAATGCCCAGCGTGGACGCCCTGCCGGTCAAAGTCCCATTTCCACGTCACGAACCGAGCGCCCTTTTTGCCGAGCTGCCCAGCCAGCACCGCGTCACCAAAATCCGCAAGTACCTTGTAGGTATCTTCCAGACCAGTTGCCTTCAGAGCCGGCGCACGTTCAAAGATCCGCATATACTCTTTGACCTGTCCGGCTGTCTGTATCACCGTTCGAAGCTGTCGGTCTACTTCCGATCCTGTGATATCTGCCGTTCTGAAGCGGACGATGCCGTCTCTGTCAACCGAGCAGAGCGGTTTTTCGTTCCAACTGACGTGGGCAGACCGTTTTCCAGCAGCCTTGCGTCCAGCTCCCTGTGCAGGAGCTTCTGTTCTACCTCTCGCAGATATCTTTCTTTCTGCGGTGTGAGCTCTTCGTTCATATCATACCTCCAATCTCAGTGCCCTTTTTGAGCGCAAAAAAGGCGCTGGACTTGGTTCGTGAAAACCAACAATCCAGCGTCCATAATTTTGTGAAAGATTTTTCTTTGTTTTTTCCGAAAATCTGTCGTCTCTGCCCTCTGAAAAAGGGCGCTGCCACTGAAAATCCGCTTGAATATGGAAAAACAGAGGTTCAAATCCTGTTTGAACCTCTGCTAACCGCGATTTCATCTATGGAGTTACCAAAGAATTTTGAGAATAAAAAATTGCCGAACACGTTGAGATGACTGGCTTTTTTGCCATTTCATCTATAGTGTTCGGCAATCATGGTGACCCGTACGGGAATCGAACCCATGTTACCGCCGTGAAAGGGCGGTGTCTTAACCTTTTGACCAACGGGCCTGGTAGCGGCAATCTGACTCGAACAGATGACAACACGGGTATGAACCGGGTGCTCTACCAACTGAGCTATGCCGCCATATTCAATTTGCTGCTCGCTGAACAGCAAGATGAATTATATAGGATAAAACGCGATTTGTCAAGTATGAAATGGGGAAATTTCTAAAAAATACGGACAGAGGAAAAATGCGCGGAGAGGATGGGCTGAGTGGGTAAGAATCTTGTGCTGATCGGGTGCGGAGGCGCTTTGTATGTGCTGGTAGAGCTTTGCTACAGGGGAAGGAGCCATGGGAGCATGTTTTTACTCGGCGGGGTGCTGTTCTGGCTCATCGGACTGATGGACGAAGCTTGGCCAGGCGCGCCGCTTGCAGTGCAGATGGCGCTCGGCGCGTGGGGGATCACCTGTGCGGAATTTTTGACGGGGCTGATTGTGAACCGGGCCTTGGGGCTCGGAGTCTGGGACTATTCTAAGCAGCCACACAATCTGATGGGGCAGGTCTGCCTGCCGTTTGCGGCCTGCTGGGTCGGGCTTGCGGGGGCGGCGGTGATTTTGGATGATATTTTGCGGTTGGCGCTTTTGGAGAGGCGCTTTCATTGCCCGGGTTTTTCAGATGAGCTCAGCCAGAACGCCGTCTTCAAAGAGAGCGGTGACGCGGACACGGCGGATCTCGTTGCGGAGGTCGGAAGCGTCGCAGTAGACTTTGACGTAGTTCATGGTGTGGCCGGTAAAATAGCCGTTTTCGGTCTGCTCGAAGAGAACGTCGTGCTCGGTGCCGAGCTGCTGTGTGAGGAAGGTCTGATGGAGCTCGGCGGCGACTTCACCGGCGAGGGCTGCGCGGCGCTCCTTTTCGGATTTTTCGATCTGATCCGGCATGGATGCGGCAGGCGTTCCCTTGCGGCGGGAGTAGGGGAAGACGTGGACGGCGGCAAGGCGGCAGGTCTGCATGAAAGAAAGCGAATCGGAGAACTCCTGCTCGGTTTCGCCGGGGAAGCCGACGATGAGGTCGGTGGTGACGGCGCAGTTGGGGAAGAATTCGTGAAGCAGGCGGACGCTCTCTAAATACCGGGCGGTGTCGTATTTGCGATTCATACGCTTTAAAACGGTATCACTGCCGCTCTGGAGGCTGAGGTGGAACTGCGGGCAGAGGTTTTTGCAGCCGGAGAGCATGGTGCAGAATTCCTCGTCGATGGTGCGCGGCTCCAAAGAGCCAAGGCGGATGCGGACGTCCGGTGCGGCCTCGCAGACGGCGAGAAGAAGCTGGGGAAGACGGCTGCCGTCTTTCCATTCCCAGCCCCAGGAGGAAATTTCAATGCCGTTGATGACGATCTCACGGTAGCCCTCGCGGGCGAGACGCTTTGTTTCCTCCACGGCGGCCTCCAGCGGCATGGAGCGGACGCGGCCTCTGGCGTAGGGGATGATGCAGTAGGTGCAGAAGCTGTTGCAGCCGTCTTCGATTTTGAGAAGCGCTCTTGTGCGCGCGGCAAGACCGCCGGCGGGGAGCTGCTCGAAGGCGCGGGGAAGGCCGCTGGGCTCGACCTTTTCCCAATGGGCGTGGCTGGCTTTATCCTGCGCGGCTTGCTCCATTTGCAGAACGAAGGCTTCGCGGTCGGCGGTTCCGACCATCACGTCGACACCGAGGGCGCGGACCTCCTCCGGAGCGGACTGCGCGTAGCAGCCGCAGACGCCGACGGCGGCGTTGGGATTTAATTTCTGCGCGCGGCGGATGGCGTTGCGTGTTTTCTTGTCGGAGACAGCAGTGACAGTGCAGGAATTGACGATGTAGCCGTCGCAGGGCTCGTCGAATTCGCCGAGCATGTGGCCATGCGATAGCAACATTTGTTGCATTGCCTGCGTTTCGTATTGATTGACCTTGCATCCAAGGGTGTAAAATGAAAATTTCATAGGTAAAACCACCAAACAAGTTTTTTACTGACAAAAAATGTTTGTCTCATTTGTGAATAGCCACGGCTATCATTTTTGCTTATACTATATATCAGTTTTTATGTTATATCGATTCTCATATGGGCTTTCATACAGCCGACGACCGCGCCATACAATGGTATTATATCCGACAAAGTCTTACTTGTACAGTCTTTAACAGGAGGATTTTCCGTGAGAGAGTTTACCGTCCAATTCCGCTCCGTGCAGGAGCTTTCCGAGTTTATGGCGCTGGCGAACCAGCAGCCGTTTGATGTGCTGTTTGTGCGCGCGGGCGGCGTGAGTAATGCGAAGTCCATGTTCAGCTGTTTGAGCCTGCAGCTTAATTCGCCGCAGCTGGTGCGCATTCTGGCCGATGGTGTGGACGTGTCGGAGTTCTGCGAAAATCTGCAGCCGTATCTGGCGCAGAGCGCGACGGCGTGAGAGGCCGGGTTTTATAGAGTGGTAAAATTCCCCTTCGTTTCATATGCTTGTACCAAGCTGAAACGCAAGGGGGATTTTTTATGAAGCGATGGGCTGCGCTTTTGGCGCTGGTAGCGATGATTGCGGGGATATTTACCGGGATGGCACGGGCGGCGGATCTGGAGTTGGCCGCGCCGTCGAGCATTCTGATGGAGCGGACGACGGGAGAGGTTCTCTATGAGGATAACGCCGACGAAAGGCTCCGGCCGGCGAGCGTGACGAAGGTGATGACGCTGCTTCTGGTGATGGAAGCGCTGGAGGATGGGAGGATCGGCTGGGATGATATGGTCACGACCTCCGCGGCCGCGGCAGGAAAGGGCGGGAGCCAGATCTATCTGGAGGAGAACGAGCAGCTGCCGCTTGAGGAGATGCTGAAGTCCGTGGTGGTATCGTCGGCCAACGACTGCGCGTGCGCGCTGGCAGAGCATGTGGCGGGAAGCGAGGCGGCGTTTGTGCAGATGATGAACGAACGGGCGCAGGAGCTCGGAATGGTGAATACGCACTTTGTCAACTGCACGGGACTGGACGATGGTGCTGATGCGGGAGAGCATCTGACGACGGCGCGGGACATTGCCATCATGTCGCGCGAGCTTTTGGGGCACGAGAAAATCAAGGAGTACACGACGATCTGGATGGACACAGTGCGAGACGGGCAGTTCGGGCTCAGCAACACGAATAAGCTCGTCCGGTTTTACGACGGGACGACGGGACTCAAGACGGGGTACACGTCGAGTGCAGGGTACTGTTTGTCCGCTTCGGCTGAGCGCGGCGGGATGGAGCTTATTGCGGTGGTGATGCACTGCAAGACGTCTCCGGACCGGTTCGAGTCGGCGAAGGCGCTTCTCAATTATGGGTTCGCGAACTACGCGATCGTGGACCCGATGGAAAATGTGACGCTGGAGGCTGTTCCTGTGGTGCTTGGAACACGGGATGTTGTGCAGGTGGAGGCTTCGGGCGCGGGGACGGTTCTGCTTGACAAGGCGCTGGCGGGGTCGGTGACGTGTACGGCGGAATTAGACGAAAGCGTGCAGGCTCCGGTCCAAAAGGGGCAGCGGCTCGGGACGCTCCGGGTAGAGGCCGGAGGGAAGGTGCTGCGGGAGATCGAGCTGGTGGCGGCAGAAGCGGTCCCGGCGCTGGGATTCTTTGATATCTGGAAGCAGATGCTGGGAACGGTCTGCATGGCGGGATGATATGGTAATTGTATGCTTTGCCTTTTTCCGGAGCGTGTAGTATAATACTGTTTTAAAGAACGTATGAAAGCTTCTGAACCGGGAAAGGGTGGTTTCGGATGATCAATGTGGAATTATCGAGTATCTGGAGCTGTGTGTCGCTGCCGCAGCTGTTGTCGTGTGAGAAGGATTTATTTGACGCGCATCTGCATCTGCGCAGCAACCAGCCGAACGCGCCGGAATTTTTGGGCTGGCTCGGACAGCCGGACGCGTTGACGGCGAAGACGGTGCATGCGATCCGCAAGGCCTGCGAGACGATCTCGGGGCAGTGCGACACGTTGGTAGTTGCAGGCGCGGGAGAGGGGTATCTGGCAGCAAAGGCCGGTGTGGAGGCCATCGGCGGGCGGTACCGGAACCTGCTTGACAATCGGATGCGGATCCTCTTTACGGGGGACAGTCTGGCAAGCTCCGACTGGATCGCGCTGTGCAGGCTCCTGGAGGGACATGATTTCTGCCTGCTGCTTCTGAGCAGCGAGGGAGTGGAGCTCGAAATGTGCGCGGCCTCGCGGGCGCTTCGGTGGCTGATGGAGCGCAGATACGGGCAGGGCGCGAAAGAGCGCGTGTATGTGAGCGCAAAGCAGGGGTCTGGTCTTGCGGTGATGGCGAAGGAAGAGGGCTTTACGTTTCTTCCGATGGACGGCTGCCTCGGAGGAGGCGCGAGCGCGCTCAACGCGGGAACGCTTTTAGTCATGGCGGCGGCTGGGATTGACCCGCTGGGCGTTTTAGAGGGCGCGGCGGAGGGCTTTTCGCAGTATGATCTGCGGGCGTTTGAAAACCCGGTGTGGATGTACGCGGGCGCGCGGTACGCGCTGACGCAGAAGGGGCGCTCGGCGGAAATTTTAGGCTGCTTTACGCCGGACTTTGGAGCCTTCGGCGCGTGGTGGGAGCAGTATTTTATGCGGCACACGTGTCAGGAGGGCGCGGGCGCGCTGCCGGTGTATGTGGGGCTGCCGGGGGGACTCGACGGGCTCGACACGATGATGCAGGGCGGAGAGAAGCGGGCGTTTGAGACGCTTTTGCAGGTTCCGGAGCGGTGCTTCCAGAAGGTCAACATTGAGATGGACTGGAAGGACTACGACGGGCTGGGCTTTTTAGCGGGAAAGACGCTTCTGGACGCGCAGGAGGCAAGTTTTCAGGCGGTCTTGCAGGCACATACGGACTTGGACGTGCCGGTGATCCAGGTGTCCATGCAGACCTTAGATGCGGCGGGGCTGGGAGAACTCTTCTACTTCTTTGAGCTCTCCGGCGCGCTCAGCGCATGCGCGTGCGGGATAGAAGCATTTGATGTAGACCGGAAAAGCGCGAGCAGAACGCTTGTAAAAACGATGCTCGGCGGATAAGCGGGGGTATTCAAGAAAAGTTTACGAAGTTTGACGCGTTCCCGGCTTGTGTTTCGGGCAAAAACCTGATAGAATGAATGTGACCATAAAAGACGCTGCGGCCGTGGGAGCGGTGCGTGCAGCGAGTGCAAAAGGAGGAATGCCCTATGGTTAATATTGTGATGGGCCCTGAGGGTTCCGGAAAAACCAAGCTGCTGATCGACGCAATTTCGCGCGCGCTTAAGACGGAGTCCGGCAGCATGGTCTGCATTGAAAAAGGACATACGCTGCGCTATGACGTTGACCACCGTGTCCGTCTGATCGACGCGAGCGAGTATTCGATCAAGAGCTATACGCTGCTGCAGGGCTTTATCAGCGGCCTGCATGCGGGTAATTTTGATATTACGCACGTTTTTATCGACAATCTGTACAGCTTGTCGAAGTCGAAAGACCCGGTTGAGACGGAGAACTTCCTCGACTGGTGCAATCTGTTCTCGGCGGAAAACAAGGTGGCGTTTACGTTCACCATTGCCGATGATCCCAGCAATCCGCCGGAGTATATTGCCCGATATATGGACTGAGGTTTGCGGAAAAGCTGGCGCTTGCAGATTCCTCGTAGGGGGCGATGCCTACATCGCCCCTTTGGAGAGCTACGAATTCGCCGAGAATTTCCGTAAAAGCGGCTTGTGCCGCCGGGTCGATGTGGGCATTGACACCTACACATATGTCCGCGCGTATACGTGTTATGATAGCGGCCGCCATCCAAAGATGGCGGCCGCTTTTGGCGTTTTCAGAAGATTTGAAGAATGTAGCCCTTGAGGTAGAGGGAATGGTCGGAGGAGAGGGCGGCGGGGTGGTCGCGGGACTGCATGAGAAGCTCGAGTAAATGCGCGTCGCAGCCCGCATCATGGGCGGCCTCGCGGAGCATGGCGAGAAACAGCTCGGGGGTCATGAACTGGCTGCACGAGCACGAGACAAGAAAGCCGCCGGATTCGACCATTTTCATACAGCGCAGGTTCAGCTCCTTGTAGCCGCGATAGGCGTTATCGAGCGCTTTGCGGCTTTTGGCGAAGGCGGGAGGGTCGCAGATGACGAGGCCGAACTGCTTTTGCTCGTCGGACCACGCTTTGGCAAGGTCGAAGACGTTTTCACAGACGGTGGTGATTTTGTCTTCCACGCCGTTGAGCGCGGCGTTGCGGCGAACGAGGGAAAGCGCCTGCTCGGAGACGTCGACGGAGGTGACGTGCGATGCGCCGTAGAGCGCGGCATGGACAGAGAAGCCGCCGGTACAGCAGCAGAGGTCCAGAACGGTCTTGTTTTCGCAATACGGGCGAATACGGCCGCGGTTTTCCTGCTGGTCGAGGAAGTGACCGGTTTTCTGGCCGTTTGGAATGGAGACGAGCATGCGCGCGTCGTGTTCGCGGATTTCAAGCTCATCGGGGACGGAGCCGTAAACGCAGGTCTTGATCTGAGGCAGGCCCTCTTTTTCACGGACGGGAAGATCGTCGCGCTCGTAGACGCCCTTTGGCTGGAAGAGATCGACGAGAATGTCTATGATAACCTGCTTCCACGCCTCTAAACCGAGGCAGGTGATCTGGAAGCTGAGGTAATCGGCAAATTTATCGACGGTGAGGCCGGGAAGGCCGTCGGTTTCGCCGAAGACGACGCGGCAGGAATTCTCGAAGCCAAACTTCCGGCGATTGCGCCATGCGGATTCGATGCGGGCGCGGAAAAAGTCGGGGGTGATGAGCTCCTGCTGGTCGCGCGTTAAGACGCGGACGGTGATTTTGGAGCGGGAATTGAAAAAGCCGCGGGCGGTGAAACGGAGCTGCTCGTCTAAGACGTCGACGATGCAGCCGTCGATACAGGTGTCGTCTGCCCAGTCGAGCTCGTTTTCAAAAATCAGCGTCTGACCGGCGCGGATATCGGGAGCCTCGCCGCGGCGGAGGCATACGTTTGGATAGGTCATGGTATTCTCCTGAAGGTGGATTGCCGGAACCGGCATGATTATTATACCAGACAGGAACCGGATTGGAAGAAAAAAATAAATATTTTTGCTTTTTTCGGGAGAGTTGCCGGGATTCCGGCAACTTTCCTTTTTTTGCGCGGTTAGGGTGAGAAGAGGTTCTCAGGAAAAGGGGGATGGCATGAAGACGGATTTGGAGAAAATCCGGCGGCAGCTGCGGAAGATGGCGTTCGGAAAGCCGAACGACTGCGTGAAGCTGGCGATGTGCGAGGACGTGGACATTGAAAAGCTTGATCTTTCGATGCTGACGGAGATCAAGCGGAGCGAAAAGGGGACGGTAGAGATTAAGCTCCTCGACCGGACGAAGGTTTTGGAGCAGCTGGCGGCGCTGGCGGACGGCGGGAACGATGGGGCAGAGCGGTTCTTGCAGGCGCTGGCGCAGGGAATGGAGCGGTGCGATGACGAGTAGCTTTTCGAATAAGCAGCTGCGGGCGATGACGTGGTGGGTGCCGAAAAGCCGGGATAAGGGGTTTGACGCGCTGGTCTGCGATGGGGCGGTGCGGTCTGGAAAGACGCTTGCGATGGGGCTGGGGTTCTTTTTGTGGGCGATGAGCTGCTTTTCGGGAAGGCGGTTCGCGCTATGCGGGAAGACGAGAGGCGGTGTGAGGCGGAACGTGGTGGAGGAGCTTTTGCCGTGGCTGAGGAAACTCGGGATGACGGTTGTGGACAGCCGGACGGCGCAGGTGCTGACGGTGCGGTTCGGGCGGCAGGAGAACGAGTTTTATCTCTTCGGCGGCAAGGACGAGGGCTCGGCGGCGCTCATTCAGGGTATGACGCTGGCGGGCGTGTTTCTCGATGAAGTCGTTTTGATGCCGCGATCGTTTGTGGAGCAGGCGTGCGCGCGGTGCTCGGTGGAGGGGAGCAGGCTGTGGTTCAGCTGCAATCCGGAGGGGCCGCAGCACTGGTTTTATAAGGAGTGGATCTTGCAGGCGGATAAAAGAAATTGCCTGCACCTGCATTTTACGATGCAGGACAATCCGTCTTTGAGCCAGACGGTGAGACGGCGGTACGAGTGGCTGTATACGGGTGTTTTTTACCGGCGGTTCATTTTGGGGCAATGGTGCCAAGCCGAGGGACGGGTGTACGACTTCTTTGACACGGCGAGCGTGCGGCCTGCGCCGGAAGGGAAGTTTGAGCAGTGGGTCATTTCATGCGACTACGGAACGGTGAATCCGGCTTCTTTTGGACTGTGGGGAAAACAGAACGGCGTGTGGTACCGGACGGATGAGTTTTATTTTGACTCGCGGCGCGAGGGACGGCAGATGACGGACGCGGAATACGCCGGAAAGCTGCGAGGACTCGCGGGAGGGCGGACGATCAAAGAGGTGATCGTTGACCCGTCGGCGGCGAGCTTCATGGAGGTTTTGCGGCGCAATGGCTGGAAGGTGCGGAAGGCGGACAACGATGTGATCTCCGGGATCCGGAAGACGGCGGACGCACTGAAAGAGGGACGGATCGTGATCTGCGAGCGGTGCACGGACTGCTTGCGGGAGATGGATTTGTATGTCTGGGATCTGGAAGCCGGCGGCGACCGGGTGGTGAAGAAGAACGACCACGCGATGGACGATATGCGGTATTTTGTGACGGGTGTTCTGGCAGGCTCGGCGGGATTTGCCGCGTGTGTGCCGGAACGGAAGATTTGAAGGGAGGATGAACATGCGGAAAAAGGTGAAAACGGGCGTATGCAAGGCGGCGCAGCTGCGCGATGGATCCCGGCATCCGTTCGGGATGCTCGGTGGGGTGACGGCGCTGGGAGGCGGAGAGCTGGAGGTATACCGGCAGATTCGAAACGCGGTGCCGATTTTGGACGCGGCGATCGGAAAGCTTGTGCGGCTGACGGGCGGATTTACCGTTTCATGTGGGAACCGGAAGGTGGAAAGTGAACTGGAACGGTTTTTGAAGACGGTGAATGCCGGGCGCGGTCAGGTGGGACTTGAAAGCTTTCTGGCGGCGTTTTTGCAGAGCATGCTGGTCTATGGCAGGGCTGTGGGCGAAATGGTGGTCGGCGGGAACGAGATCACGGCGGTTCTGTGGGGCGATGTGACGAAGCTCTATGTGCAGGAGGGAACATCGGCAATGGAGTTTGCGTTCGGGCAGTGGCAGGACGGGGAGGTGAAGATCTTTCCGAGGCAGAATCTGATTTTGTTCGCGGCATGGAACCCGGATGAGGAGAATCCGTACGGCGCGTCGGTGTTCCGGAGCATGCCGTTTCTGGTGGATGTGCTTTTGAAGATTTACAGCACGATCGGGACGAACTGGGAGCGGGCGGGCAATGTGCGCTACTCGGTGGTGTATAAGCCGCAGGACGAGGCCGGGAGAATCGACGCGCAGGAGAGAAGCGAGCAGATCGCGTCACAGTGGTCGCAGGCGATGCAGGAATCGAGGCACGGGGTAGTGCGTGATTTTGTGGCGGTCGGCGATGTGGAGATCAAGGTCATTGGCGCGGACGGACAGATTCTCGATTCGGAGGTGCCGGTACGGCAGATCCTCGAGCAGCTGGTGGCGAAGACGGGGCTTCCGCCGTTTTTGCTGGGGCTCAACTGGGCGTCCACCGAGCGGATGAGCGCGCAGCAGACGGATCTTCTGACGTCGGAGCTGTGGGCCATCCGAAGGACGGTGGAGCCGGTCTTGCTTCGGATTTGCAGGCTGTGGATGCAGCTGCACGGGTATGCGGAGGATGTGGAGATCGTCTGGGATGAGATCAGCTTGCAGGACATTGTGGAGCAGGCGCACGCGGAGCTTTACCGGGCGCAGGCGGAAAAACTGATGGAGAAACAGGAGGAGACGACATGAAGGTAACGAAGGCAGCAGATGTGGAGCTGAGCGGCGCGCCGAGCGAGGAGCAGCTGGAGAAAATCAACCGGCTGACGAAGACGAAGGTTACGGCGGAGGATGTGTATGTGTTTTCCGTGCGGCTGTGCGACGATCAGGTTGACCGGGACGACGAGCGGTTCTCGGAGGCGTGTATCCGGGAGCTGGCAGCGCTTTTTGTCGGGAAGACGGGGATCATGGACCACGCGTGGTCGGCGGAGAAGCAGGTAGCGCGGATTTTTGACACGGAGGTTCTGACGCAGAACGGCGTGACGATGCTCAAGGGCTGGGCGTATATGCTGCGCGGAGCGGAGACGGACGGGCTTATCCGGCAGATCGAGGGCGGCATCAAAAAGGAGGTCTCGATCGGCTGCGCGGTGCGGCGGAAGATGTGCTCGATCTGCGGCGAGGAGTATGGCACGTGCGGGCATGTGAAGGGCGAGACGTACGGCACGGAGCGGTGCGCGGCGATTTTGTGTGAGGCGGCAGACGCGTATGAGTTTTCGTTTGTGGCGGTGCCGGCGCAGAAGGAAGCGGGCGTTCTTAAAAAGCAGACGGGCGGCGAGATGGCGCTTGACGAGGTCGCGATGAAGCGCTTGCAGAAGGATGCAGAACTCGGAAAGGCGTATCGGGAAGACCTCACGCTGCGGGCAAGACGGGCAGCGATGCTGCTGGAGCTGGGACTCGACGATGCGCTCTGGCAGCGGGTGCTGCGCGCAATGCCGGCGGAGGATCTGCGCGCGGTGACGATGGGGCTCGAGCGCAAGACGGCGGAGCTCTTTGCGCCGGCGCCGCAGATGACAGTGGAGAAGGACGTGGCGCGGGAGCAGAACAGCGCGTTTCTGATTTAGGAGCAGACAAGGCGCTGGGAGAGGTTCCGGCGCGTCTGAAATATTGATTTTTGGAAGGGAGAACAAGCAATGGCAATTTCTTTTGAGGCAATCGGCGAGCGTATGGTGACGTTCGCGGCAGGTACGGGCCTGAAGGAGGGCAAGGTCTGCAAGATGACGGCAAACGGCACGGTCGGCGCGTGCGGGAAGGACGACAGTTTTATCGGCGTCGTTTCGAGCGTAAGAGGAGGCGCTGCCAATGTGGTGATGGGAGGCTACGTGGAGGTCAGCTACGCGGGCACGACGGCTCCGGCGCTTGGCTACGCGGTGCTGGCAACGGATGAAAATGGAGAGGTCGTTCCGGCAACGACGGGCAGAACGTGCCTTGTTGTCAGCGTCGATGCGGCAAACAAGAAAATCGGTCTTTTTTTATAAGAGGAAAGGAGAATTACCATGGGTTTTGATCATGTAAAGCTGGAAAAGGGCATGTACCGCGAGAGCGGCAAGACATTTACGCAGGTGCTCGAGTCGCTCGACCCGAGCGAAAACTACAGAGGCACGGCGCTCGAGGGAACCGACGCATTCCAGCGTCAGCTCAAGCGCTTTGACATTCATGCGAAGGGCGCGTACTCCGACCCGGTTGAAAAATTCTTCCGCACGATGGACTCGAGCGTTCTGTTCCCGGAGTATATTGCGCGCGCGGTCAAGCAGGGCATGGAGGAAAACAATGTGCTGCCGAAGATCACGGCGAGCACGACGAGCATTGACGCGATGGACTACAGAAGCGTGTATTCTGTGCCGTCGGAGCAGGATAAGATGCTCATGCAGGTCGCGGAGGGCGCGAGCATCCCGGCCACGCAGGTCAAGACGAAGGACAATCTGGTAAAGCTCAATAAGCGCGGCAGAATGCTCGTTGCGTCCTATGAGGCAATCCGCTTCCAGAAGCTCGACCTATTCTCCGTCACGCTGCGCCAGATCGGCGCGTACATCCAGACGATGCATTTGAAAGACGCGGTGGATGTTCTCGTGAACGGCGACGGCAACAACAATGCGGCATCGACATTCACCATCGGTACGTCTCCTTTGACCGGCAAGGCTGGGACGCTGACCTATCAGCAGCTTGTGGAGTTCTGGGCGCAGTTTGAACCGTATGAGCTCAATTGCTTTTTGATGAACACGGACGCGATGGTCAAGATGCTGGGGCTCAGCGAGTTCCAGAACCCGCTGACGGGTCTTAATTTCCAGGGCACGGGCGCGCTGTCTACCCCGCTTGGCGCGGAGCTGCTGCGGGCAAGCTGTGTGGATGCGGGCAAGATCATCGGTCTGGATAGACGATACGCCCTTGAGATGGTGCAGGCGGGCGATGTGACAGTCGAGTATGACAAGCTCATCGACCGGCAGCTCGAGCGCGCGGCCATCACGTCGATTTCCGGCTTCGGAAAGATCATGCCGGAGGCTTCGAAGGTTCTGGTGATCGGATGACGATGCTGGAGGAAATTTATGAGGCGGCCAGACAGGCCGCCCCCTCCGGGACGGATGAGACGCTTTTGAAGCGGCTGTGTGAGATCGCGGCGGCGCAATGGGAGGCAAGACTCAAGGACGGCGTGACGGCGGAGGACTGCCGAACGGTGTTTGTATGCGCGGCGGCGTGGATGGCGGTGGTCGGCATTTATACGCAGAAGAGCGTGACGGGGTGGAACATTGAGAGCTTTACGGTGGGAGATGTGAGCGTGAAGACGACGGGGCTCGAGAATACGTCGCAGATGAGCGCGCCGCAGAAGCTCGAGTGGCAGGCCAGAATGCTGATGCGGCCGTTTTGCAGACCCGAAGGGTTCGCGTTCGTGGGGGTGCGCGGATGAAGACGCTCATGGAGAGCATTTTGCAGGGCTACGGGAGCCTTGTGACGGTGCGGGAAGGCGAGAGCGCACGGACGTTTCGGGCACTGGTGCAGCCGGTGACGGAAAAGGGCTGGCAGGCGACAAGGAAGGTCATCGAGACGCTCGGTAAGGTCCAGAAGGGACAGTATGTGTACATTGGGCCTGCGGACGTGGAGCTTCGCGCGGGGCAGAGGCTCGAGGCGCAGGGAGAGGGATTTCTTGTGCGGCGGTGCGAAACGCGGTACCTGGCGGATGAGGCGGTCTATGTGTGGGCGCTTCTTGTGAAGGCGGGAGGTGAAGCGGCGTGGAGCAGCTGATCAATGCGGTTCTGACATGGCTGAAGGACGCGGGCTTTCAGGCAGTGCGCCGGATGCCGGAGGGGGAGTTTCCGGAGCTTTCCGGCGCAGTTGTGGCCGTTGGCCTTGAGAAGGCGGAGGCGACGGACGCGGGGCTTTATTCATATCTGGGCGTGACAGAGATGGACGGAAAGACGGTTTCGATCTATGGACGGCGGCTGGAGGCGCAGGTTGCGATGGAGGTCGTAAGCCCGGAGAATTTGGGCGCGAAGGCGTGCATGGAGGCTTCCAGTGCGCTTCTGACGAAGCTCTCCGGCGGAATTCCGGGGTTGGCGATTTCGAAGACAGTTATGGAGGGCTGCCGGTTCGAGGCGGATATGGACTGCTACTGCTGCAAGATGACGGCGACGGCGCTGGCGTATGTCTATGCGCTTGCCAATGAGGAAGAGACGGAGTTTACGGACTTTATGCTGAAAGGAGAGGTACGATGAGTCTTGTGTACCATGAAAGACCGGGCGTGTATTCGAGCTATGACGCGTCGTCGGTGATTGGAAGAGGCACGACGGAGCGTGTGATTGCGCTCGTTGGCAAGGCGGAGGCGAAGGCGGGACTTTACCGGCTGCATTCGTATTCGGAGGTAAAGGAGGCGTTCGGGGAAGCGAGTGAGCTCGGGCGCATGGCGAAGATCGCCTATCAGAACGGCGCGGGCACGGTGCTGGCAAGTCCTGTGGCGGCGGACGCGCTGGCGGATTATCAGGCGGCGTTTGCGCTGATTTTCGCGGAGAAGGAGGCAAGCTTCTACGTGGCGGCAAGCAGCCTTGAGACGGTGCAGAAGGCGCTGCGCGACGCGGTGGAGGCGGCTTCCGCGCAGAATGCGGAGTGTATCGGGCTTGTGGGACTGTCCACACCGTCTGTCAAAGACCTGACCGACCGGGCGGCGGTGCTGAACTCGGAGCGCATGGTGCTCGTTGCGCCGGACGTCTACGTCTGGGGCGAGACAGAGGCGGCGGGCGGCTTCATGGCGGCGAGCGCTTTGGCGGGCGTTCTGACCGACCAGTCTGACCCGGCGCTGCCGCTCAACGGACAGGTGCTCTACGGCGTGACGGGTGTGAGCGCGGTGTATGAGGACACGCAGATTGACGCGCTGGTCACCGGCGGCGTGACAGCGCTCGAGTGCTGGGGCGGCAAGGTCAGCGTGATGCGCGGCATTACGACGAGGACGAAAACCGGCCAGACGCAGGATGCGACGTTCCGCGAGCTGGGGACGATTCTGATTGTGGACGATGTGGTTCCGGCCATCCGAAGAAGCCTGCGGGCAAAGTTCACGCGGGCAAAAAACAATGCGCTGACGAGAAACGCCATCCGAAGCCAGGTGATCGTGGAGCTCGAAGACCGCATCGAGCGCGAGATCATCGAGGGGTATGACAACCTGACGGTGACGGCGCTGGAATCGGACCCGACGACGTGTCTGGTGGAGTTTGAGTTTACGGTTGTGCATGGGCTGAACCGGATTTTCCTGACGGCCCATATCAGTGTTTGAGGAGGATGGGTATGGCGATTCGGAAAATTCCGACAACGGCGGATATTTATCTGGAAGTGGACGGCGTACGTGTGGCGGTGGTGCAGAGCTACAAGGTGACGGCGAGCCGGGAGAGCAAGGCCATTTACGCGTTCGGCCAGTCGGAACCGGTGACGACGATTCGCGGGCAGAGCCAGTATACGCTGGAGCTGACGCGGATCTACGCGACGGACGAGGCAATTCGAGACGGGCTGAGCTTTGCGGATATGGGAGAGTTTTCGCTCGTGATCTGCAAGCCGGACCGGAACGTGATCTACACGGGCTGCCAGTGGAAGAGCTTGCAGGAGAGCGCGGAGGTCGGCGGAAACGTTCTGGAAAAGGTGACGGTAGAGGCGGGCCGCCGGGTGGAGAACCTGTTATGAGGAACGAAGCGTTTTTGAGGCTTTTTGCCGGAAGAGGGAGACGGGAGCTTGGCGATGGGCTGGAGCTGCGTGTGGTTCCGGCATATGAGGTGCTGCAATCGCGCAGAGAGGCAATGGACGCGTGCGCAGGCGACGGACAGGTGCTCGGGCTCTGGATGAACGCGTGCTTGCTGGCGCGGGCGATTTACCGGGACGGCGCGCGGGCGTTCTCCGGCGGCGAGGCTTTGATGCGGGCAGCCTCCGCAGAGCAGATCGCGCGGTGGACGGAAGAGTACGCGGCGCTCTGCCGGGAGGAAAATCCCGCTTGCAGCGAGGAAAACGCGAAAAAGGCGATGAAGGCGCTTTCTCAGGAGGACTATGAGCGGCTCAAGTGGCGCGTTTTAAGGGCGTTTGGCGTTTTGCCGGGAGAGGCAAGGGCGCGGCGGATGACGGATCGGGAGTATCTCTACTGCGCGGCGCAGATGATGCTCGATGAGCGGGAGAAGCTGGACGCGATGTGCCCGAGCTGCCGGGAGCGGGCGCAGAGAAGACTTTGCCCAGTATGCGGCGAGGAAATGCCGGAGGAAAACGCAGGATTTGATGAAAGGCGGTTTGAGGAGCTGAGGGATGCTGGAGTATGTGAGACGGCTTCTTCTGGCGCAGACGAGACTTGCGGCGCAGTTTGACACTGCGCCGCAGCCCGAAATTCGGGAGGTTACGCTGCAAATGGAGAAGAAAGAGCAAAATTCTCCGGAGGAGGATGCGCCCGGACGGGAGAAACGGCCGGGTGGAAGGCAGACAGACACGGAGATAAAAGCGGCGGAAATCTGGTCTGCCGAGCAGGCGCTGCGGGAGATGGCGCGGCAGACGCTGCGGCTCGAGAGCATGCAGCTGCAAAAATCGGCGCAGGCGCAGCTGGAGCAGACGAGAAAGATGGAGGCGGCGATGACGGAGCTTACCCAGAGGCAGCGCGTGGATATTACAGCCAGAACGCCGGACAGCGCGGCGGGCGGTATGATGGGATGCTACCGGCAGCGAATGGAGGTTGCGGGCATTGCGTCGGGTCCGTCGCAGCGGTCGATGCAGGAAATCTCGCGATTTTTTGAGCGTGACGCCAGAAGATATGGATAGAAGTTTGAAAACAGCTGACGCTTTTTACATATGGAGAAGGAGAGGAAGACGATGCTGAGAATGCGATTTGGATCTTTTGTGTGGCCGAATAATCCGCGGACGTATACCATCAGCTGCAAGCGGCAGACGGCGGTGCACAAGGTTCCGATGGGGGGCTTTGTGGTGCAGGATTTGGGCAGGACGGCGACGGTGATGAAGGGCGAGGGCGAGTTTTTCGGCGCGGATGCCTACAGTACGTTTTTGGAGCTGCTGGCGGTTTTTCAGAAGGGCGGGCGCGGGACGCTGGTGCACTCGGTCTGGCAGACGGCAGGTGCGTATTTTACGGAGCTGGAGCTGACGCAGGAGCCGCGAGACGACTATGTAGCCTACCGGTTCACGTTCTGCGAGGCACCGGGCGCGGCAGAGGAAGCGGCGGGCGATCAAGAGATGAACGGCCAGCGGTTTTATGAGCTGCGCGAGGGGCAGACGCTCTGGACTGTCAGCAATGCTTACGGACTGAGCATGACGGAGCTTTTGCGGCTCAATCCGCAGATTGCGAAGCCAAACGAGGTGCAGAGCGGGACGAGGGTGCGGGTGCGATGATCGGAATTGTGACGGATTACGCGGGGAAAAGGACGGCGCTTCCGGCGCTTTTGCAGTGGAGCGTCAAGCGGACAGACGGAGAGCCATGCGACAGCTTCAGCGTGCAGTTCGCGTGCGGGAAGAAGACGGCATCCAAGCTCGAGGGGGCGACGGAGTTTCAGGCAGTGGAGGCCGGGAAGGTCGTGTTCACGGGGATCGTGGACGATTTTGAGCTCCGGCTCGGAAGGGACGGGGCACTGGCTGAGATCACGGGGCGCGGCATGGCGGGAAGGCTCATGGACATGCAGGTCCCGGCAGCAGAGTATGTGACAGCGCAGCTGGAGGATATTCTGAACGCGTATGTGAGGCCCTGCGGAATTACGAAGATCGAGGCGGATGAGATGCCGCCTGTTGCGCAGTTTGTCGTGCAGACGGGCGCGACGTGCTATCAGGCTTTGGCGGGGTTCTGCAGGCACAGCGCGGATATTTTTCCGCGGTTTTTGGCGGATGGGACGCTGGTGCTGCGGAAGGACGCGCACGGAAAGACGGTTTGGCTCGGAGAGGAAATCTTGCAGGCGCAGTATGTGCGCAACCGCTACGGTGTGGCGGCAAGGCAGGTGCTCATCAACACGAGAAACGGCAGTATGCAGGCGGCGGATTACGCGGAGTTCCAAAAACTTGGTGGCACGAGGGTACAGTACGCGGGCATGACGGGAAACAAGATCCGCGCGAGCTTCCGCACGGCAAAGCAGCGGCTGGATGATGCAAAGCGCGACGAGAAGCTTCTGTATGTGACCGCGCCGGGCGTTTTTCTGGCGGAGCCGTTGGACATGGTTTCTGTGAAGCTGGACGCGCTCGGAATTTCCGGGACGTTTACGGTGCAGGAGGCGCAGTCGGGGTGCGATGAGACGGGCGCGACTTGTACGCTTATTTTGAGGTGATGGAGATGTGGTTATCAAAACGTGTGATGGCGGAGCAAAACGCGGAGGATCCGGCGACACTCGGAACGGTGAGCATCGGAGGAAAAAATCCGGCGGTGGTCACGGACGCGGAAAAGCGGCAGGCAAAGGTGATTTCTCCGGGCGGCTATTGCTGGAACCCGGCGGCGACGGACTGTGTGCTGGTGGTGAAGGGGAACGAGCTGTATGTGGCGGGCATGCCGCAGGAGGGCACGAAGGGGCTCAGGGCCGGAGAGGTAATGCTCTTTTCCAAGGGCGCGAGCGTGAAGGTGACGAACGACGGGAAGATCCTTCTGAATGGCGATGTGTATGTGCAGGGGGATCTTTACGTGAATGGACAGAAAATGGAGGTGCCGTGAATGGAAAATCTGCTGCGAGACGGCGACTATGTGCCGAATGGCTTCGGCGGCTTTACGAGGCTTTACGGCGCGCAGGAGGTGCTGGCGAAAGCGCTTTTTAAGCTCACATGCAGGCGCGGGAGCTTTCCGTTTTTGCAGGACTTGGGCAGCAGGCTCTATGAGCTTGGGCGGCTCCGTCCGTCGGAGCGGGATGCCGCGGCAAAAATCTACTGCGAACAGGCCTTGCAGGGAATGGGGCTTACGGTGGACGAGGTGAAGCTGACGCAGCTGCCGAGCGGGCAGGCGAGCGTAGAGGTCTGGCTCACGTATCAGGATGAAAAACAGGCGTTGGAGGTGCGGATTTGAAGGAAGTAGACGAGCTTTACGGAAAGATGCTGGCGGTTTTTGAAGAGAAAACCGGATTTACGATGGACGACACGGCAGACCTTGCCGTTCGGCTGTACGCGGCGGCAGCGCAGATACAGACGCTCTACGCCTACAGCGACTGGGCGATCAACCAGAGCTTTCCCCAGACGGCGACGGGAGAGTATCTGGACTACCACGCGGCGCTGCGAGGGATCACGAGAAAGGCGGGGACGAAGGCAAGAGGCTCGCTTCGGTTCAAGCTGGACGCTGCGCGGGAGGATGATCTGACAATAAAATGCGGCACGGTCTGCGCGACGGCGGGGCTTGTCCGGTTCGTGACGACCAAGGACGGTGTCATTCCGGCGGGAGAGCTGTACGCGGATATTCCTGCGGAGGCCGAGAGCGTGGGCACGAGCGGAAATGCGGGTGCGGAGACGATCACGGTCATGACGCGCGCGCCGGAGGGCGTGTCCGGTGTGCTCAATCCGAAGGCCTTTACCGGCGGAAGCGGCGCGGAAACAGACGAGGAGCTGCGGGCGCGGGTGCTCGATAGCTTCATCCGGCTGCCGAACGGCGCAAATGCGGCGTTTTATGAGCTGCGGGCACTGAGCCATGCGGGCGTGGAGGCGGCAGTGGTCATCCCGAGAATGAACGGGATCGGAACGGTCGGCGTTGTGATCGCTGCGCCGGAGGGCGTGCCGTCGGAGGAGCTTTTGCAGCAGGTGCAGGACGATCTGGACGCGGTGCGCGAGATCGCAGTGGATGTGACGGTGCTGGCTCCCAAGGTACAGGCGGTTGGCGTTACGGCGCAGCTGCTTCCCAAAACGGGCGTGAGCTTTGAAACGGCGAAGGCAGCGGCAGAGAAAGCAGTGCGGGCGCTCTTTACGGGCGCGCTTCTTGGAAAGAGCCTTTATAGGGCCGCCATTTTGAACGCGATTTTTGAGACAGGGACTGTGCAGAACGTGAAGCTTTTGCAGCCGGAGACGGATATTGACGGGACGGAGCGGACGCTTTGCAGGCTGGGCGAAGTGACGATCACGGAGGCGGAGGCATGAGCTACGGGAATGAGCTTGTAACGATACTGCGGCCGCTTGGCGTTTACAGCTTTCGGGAGGGAAGCTTTTCGCTCGCAGAATTGCAGGCGCTGGGCGCGGCTCTGGACGAGGCGGATGCGAGCTTTTCGAAGGCGCAGAAGGAAACGATCGTTCTGTCGGCGGGGGACGAGGGGCTCTCGAGATGGGAAGCGCTGTTCCGAAGCAGGCCGCCGGCCAAAACGATTGAGGCCAGACGCGCGGCCATTGCGGGCTTTCTCCGGATCAGCGGCGACAGCTTTACGCTCGCGGCGCTCAACCGGTGCCTGTGCGCGTGCGGCGTTGCGTGCAGCGTGGAAGAGACCGGGGAGGTCAACCATGTGAAGGTTTGGTTCCCGGGTGTGATGGGGATTCCGGATGGGTTCTCGCAGATGAAAATCATCATCGAGGACATTCTGCCGTGCCAACTGGGAATTACATATTGGTTCCGGTACTGCACATGGCAGGAGACGGAGGGCTACGGTCTCACATGGGGCGATCTGGACGCGATGACGTGGCACGGGTGGGAGACGTACCACGAGGATTAGAGGAGAAGAAGGGGGGAAGGGACGCGCCGCGTGCGGTACGTCCCTTTTGCTATGGTATTTGGCGTTTGTTGCAGCGAAAGGCTCGAGGCTTTTGCTGAAGGTAGAGACGTCTTCTTGCATTTTTTAATATCGATGATAAATGCTAAAAGATGTGCAAAGATGATACCTTATCTTCTGGAACTGCCTTTTTGTATCCGTTCTGCGTTTGCGTTCATTTGTGCCAGCGGAACGACCTAACCTTGTGCGTTTTGGTATGCCGGAAAATAATCTGATTGTCCGGCAAGAACACATCCCCAATCAGAATGTTCCGGACAGTTGAAGCGCGACATCCGCTGTTCAACAGGAAGTTAATAATCACCCAGTTGCGGTATTCGCAGAAATTGCAATCCTGCGCAGGCTTTTTCAGCAGACGCAACAGCTCCTCATCCGTATACGTCTCTTTGACCGTCTCGACCTGTTTGTAATTTGGAACATCGAGTGTCGTATAACCTTCTCTTGCGCACCAGTGTAAAAATGTGCGGAAGACGCGCAGATAACTGCTGATAGAATTTTGCGCTAACCCATTTTGACGCATCGAAACGATCATCCGGTCAAGGTCGGCTTGCCGTACTGAGCCGAACGTCATTTCTGTATCGAGATATTTTCCAATCGACTTAAAATGCGAACGGTAGGTTTCTACGGTTTTGTCCGATACGCCCTTTGCCATCTGGCTGACCACGAAATCTTCAAACGCGCCTTTCATGGACGACAGATTTTCATTTTCTTTTCTGAACACAATTTTCATAAAAAATCAGACCGCTTGCCTTCTTCAAAAATTCATGGAGAACGTAAGCGGTCTGCGTTGGGGATAAAAAAAGAAAAATCCCTTGAAAACACAGGCTTTCAAGGGATTGGTGGAGACTAATGGACTCGAACCATCGACCTCCTGCGTGTGAAGCAGGCGCTCTAACCAGCTGAGCTAAGCCTCCGTGCGCAAGTATTATAGCAGAAGTGAGGGGCAAATGTCAACAGCGACTTTTCGCCCACGCAGGATTTTTCGGTCACTTTTCCCGATTTGCCCAAATCCGGCATGTTTCCGCTTGACGATGGGGGCAAAAACCTTTATACTATGCTTTGCTGAGAGGGAGTAGTTACAATCGCACGGCCAACAATCGCCCGGTTTTCCGGTGGCCTTGCGCCTGGAAACAGGAACGAGACTTTTTGCACATCGTGTGCAGAAGGTCTTTTTTTCGTCCTTCTGCGAAATACAGGGAGGAATTCTTATGTCATCATCACTCATTATCACGATCTTGCTGTTTCTGCTTGGGCTGGCATTGATTGTCAAGGGCGGTGACTGGTTTGTCGACGCGGCCACGTGGATGGCCGAGGCCTCGGGCCTGCCGCAGTTTCTGATTGGTGCGACGGTCGTGTCCATGGCGACGACACTGCCGGAGATCATCGTCTCGACGATGGCCGCGGCGGAGGGCAGTACCGATATGGCAATCGGCAACGCCATCGGCTCTGTGACGGCCAACACCGGTATGATCATGGCCATTTCGCTCATTTTCCTGCCAGTCGCCATCCGGATGAGTCAATTTGCCGTAAAGGGCGTTTTGATGGTCATGAGTACGCTCGTGCTCTGGCTTTTGTGCCGCGACGGCGTGCTGAGTCTGCCGGAGAGCCTGATCGTGCTGGCACTGTTCGTGGCATTCATCATCGAAAACATCCGCAGTGCGAAGAAGCTTTCCGTCGAGGAGCACACCGACGGAGCTGCTGTGGTGGATAAGAGCCGCAAGGCGCTTCTGAAAAATCTCGTGCTGTTTGCCGTCGGCGCGGCATGTCTTGTGGTGGGCTCGAATCTGCTCGTTGACAACGGGACGGTTCTTGCCCAGCTGCTTGGCGTATCCGAGCGCATCATTGCGGTCACGATGGTCGCCATCGGCACCTCGCTTCCTGAGCTTGTGACGGCCATCACGGCGATTGTCAAGAAGCAGTCGTCGATGTCGGTCGGCAACATTCTCGGCGCGAATATCATCGATATCACGATCATTCTGCCGCTGTGCGCGCTGATTTCCGGCGACGGGCTCCACATTGCCGAGCAGTCCGTGCGGCAGACGGTGTATCTCGATATGCCAATGTGCGCTCTGGTTGCGGCCATCGCCGTCATTCCGACGATCCTTCACAAGCGCTTTACAAAGCTACAGGGTATCCTTCTGTTGGCGCTTTACATCGCCTACGTCTTTGTGACCGTCCGCATCTGAATTACCCGACCATTCTTCCGCCAGACGCAGCAGCGTTTGGCGGTTGTTGTCTTCCGGGAAAGCAAGCACATGATCCAAAAGCCGACGCAGCATTTCCCCTGCGGATCGTCCCTGAAGCGCCGGAAAATCCCGCCCGTTTACGGCAAGGCCGCGCAGGCTGACGCATTCGCCGCTTTGCAGAATTTCCTCCAGAAGCGCTTCCTGATTTGAAAGCTTTGCGCACACGCGCGCGACGTCTTCACCGGAAGCCGCAATCAGCTCCTTGAGAGCTTCCCTCGTATAAGAAGGCTGGTAAGCCGCAGCGGCAGTCTCGGCCAGCTGCACACGTCTGGACGGCAGGCGGAACTGCCGCAGATCAAGCGCCGGAACCAAAACCTTCAGCATCGCCCAGCGCACATCTGGTTCCGCGGGAACCGTTTTAAGCGCATGCAGCTCATAATCTCCGTCGATCCTGCAAGCGGCAAGCAGCCCCTCGCGGAGCATAATTGAGAGCGTTTCCGGTCGGGGCGATAGAAGCGTTTTTTCCGCCTCCGCGCATACGCGCTCCCGGGAGAGTAGGCGGCAGAGGCCGGCATTTTCCCGGATGGCGCGGGCGGTATGTTCTTCGATCGAAAAGCCCAGCTGCGCGGAAAAGCGCAAGGCTCTGAGCATCCGCAGCGCATCCTCCCGAAACCGCCGTTCGGGGTCTCCTACGCATCGGATGATTCCGCGTTTGAGGTCGGCTTTACCGTCAAAGCAGTCGGTAATGCGTCCGTCTAAGTGCATGGCCATCGCGTTAATGGTAAAATCACGGCGGGCGAGATCTTCGGTCAGATTTGGCACAAATACCACACTGTCCGGGTGTCGCCCGTCGTGATACGCGCCGTCTCGGCGGAAAGTCGTGACCTCGAAGCTCTCGCCGCGAAGTAAAACGGTGACGGTCCCGTGTTTGATTCCCGTCGGGATGCAGCGCGGAAAGAGCGCCATGATTTCCTCGGGCAGGGCAGAGGTCGTAACGTCCCAGTCGTGGACCGGCCTTCCGAGAAGCGTGTCGCGCACGCACCCGCCCACAAAGCAGGCCGCAAAGCCCGCGTCTTCGAGCGTTTTTAAAATGAGATCCGGCCGCATTTTTTTCGCCTCCCGCCGTTTTTGGTATTTTTCGCTTGTGTTATGGGCAAGTACAGGTTATAATAATCTAGTTCAGCGATTTGCCGCAAGCATCGCGTCTTTTCTTATCATACGGATGCGCGCGGCAGTTTGCAAGCAAAATCTTTGCGTTTTCGGAGGGATCCAGATGGAGAACGCTTCTTTTCAGATTCGGGATTATTTAAAACCCGGCTGTCACGCGCACTTAGTCGGCATCGGCGGTGTATCCATGCGCCCGCTTGGGCTCGTGCTGCGCAGCATGGGTATGCAGATTTCAGGCTCGGATATGAACGCGTCGGTTTCGACGGATGAGTTAATCAGCAAGGGCATCGACGTTGCCATCGGCCACAGAGCAGAGAATATCGCGGGCGCGGACTGCGTCATCCGCACGGCGGCGGCCAACAACGACAACCCCGAAATTGCGGCGGCGCGCGCGGCGGGCATTCCGATTTTCGAGCGCGCGCAGGCTTGGGGCTATATCATGCGGGCCTACCGGCACGCCATCTGCGTCTCCGGCACGCACGGCAAGACCACAACGACCTCGATGCTCACGCACATCTTCATGGAGGCCGGACGTGACCCGACGGTCATGATCGGAGGCTCTCTGCCTCTTCTTGGCGCGGGGCACCGCGTGGGGCAGGGGGACACGATCATTCTTGAGAGCTGCGAATACTGCAACTCGTTTTTGAACTTCTTCCCGACAACGGCGGTCGTTCTGGACATCGATGCGGACCATCTGGACTTCTTCAAGGACCTTGCGGATATCGAGCAGTCGTTCCGGAAATTTGTCAGCCTCGTACCGGAAGACGGTCTGATTGTTGCCAACGGCGACGACAAAAATACCCGCGACGCGCTCGAGGGCATTTCCTATACCAGCTTTGGCATTGACTCCCAAAACGACGTGTACGGCGAGCATTTCAGCAGCGACTATCGGAGCTTCGACGTCATTTGCGGCGGGAAGCACTACTGCCATCTGGAACTCGGCGTGCTGGGGCGGCACAATGCGATGAACGCTCTGGCTGCGTGCGCGGTCGCGTGGAGATTCGATATTCCGGCGGAGGCGACCGAAAAGGCGCTGGCCGAGTTCCGCGGCGCAGGCCGCAGACTTGAGTTCAAGGGCAGCTACCATGGTGCGGACGTCTACGACGATTACTCCCACCATCCGGCAGAGCTCCATGCGCTTCTGAGCGCGGTCCGTCTGATGGGCTATAAGCGCGTGATCTGCGCGTTCCAGCCGCACACGTACTCGAGAACGAAGGCACTGTTCTCCGATTTCGTGCGAGAACTCTCGGCGGTCGACCTCGCGGTGCTGACCGATATCTACGCCGCGCGCGAATCGAACACCGTCGGTGTGAGTTCCAAGGACCTTGCCGACCAGATTCCCGGCAGCGTCTATTGCCCGGGCCTTCCGCAGCTGACCGACTTCCTTGCCTCCATCGCGCAGCCCGGCGACATCATCCTCACCGTCGGCGCGGGCGATGTGTATAAGGCCGGAGAGAAGCTTCTGAACCTGCAATAAGAAACAATCCGTCAGGGGATTCCTGACGGATTTTCATTTCCTTTTTATCGTAGGGGCGGACGACTCTGTCCGCCTAAGGCATCCTCGAATTTGCCAAAGATTTTCGCGTTTCGGAACTGCATTTTGCCGGGCGGACAGAGTCGTCCGCCCCTACGGGGTTTCTGCGTTCTTCTGCGAAATTCGTGGGGGTCGACAGGTTACTCTTCCTCGACGTGCACAATGTCGATGGCGGCGTTCAGAAGCAGGTTGATGAGCTCGTTGCGTGAGCGGTTGGTCTGGGCCGAGAGCGCCTCAAGCCGCTCAAGCAGCTCGTCTTTCATCCGCACGGAGACAATTTTGTAGCCGTCGTCCGCTTTTTTGGCCGATTTTTTTGTGATTCGGATTTCCTCTTTCATATGCGTCACCTCTTCTGTTAGTTTACCTTGACAGAAGAGGTTTTAGTATATTATAATGTTGTAGTTATAACTATACTACATATTTATGTGATAGGAATTTTGCATGAAATCTGCTATTCTGATCGTTCTTTGCTTGGCGCTGCTGCTCGGGCTGTTCGCCGCCGCGCTGGACCGGCACGAGGCTATGCAACGGACGCGTCTGGAGCGGTTCTTTCCGCCCGAGTCCGGCCTTCGGTACCAGAACGGCTGCTGCATTCTCCCAGCACCCTCTCCCGTCGTGCGGCAGCTTCTGCGCCGGATACTTGGCGGCGCGTATGTCCGGATCGTCCCATAGATGCAGAAAAGCCCGCAGACGGCAGTCTGCGGGCTTTTTGATAGTTTTTACTTGTCCTGCGCGGCGAGCTCCTTGAGCGCGTCCTTTCGGGAGAGGTTGACGCGGCCCTTTTCGTCGATCTCGGTGACCTTGACCCAGGTCATGTCGCCGACGTTCAGAACGTCCTCGACCTTTTCGACTCTGTGGTTCTCGAGCTTGGAGATGTGGATCATGCCGTCCTTGCCGGGAGCAAGCTCCACGAATGCGCCGATGGGCAGGATGCGGACGACCTTGCCGTAATACAGCTTGCCGACCTCGGGGACGAAGCAGATGTCGTCGATCATCTTCTTGGCCACATCGCAGGAGGCTGCGTCGGGCGAAGCAATGTGAATCGTGCCGTCGTCGTCAATGTCGACCTGCGCGCCGGACTCGGCGACGATCTTCTGAATCATGGAGCCGCCCTTGCCGATGACCTCGCGGATCTTGTCCACGTCGATCTTCATCGTGAGCATCTTGGGTGCGAACTCGGAGACATGGTCGCGCGGCTTTGCGATGCAGGGGATCATGATCTCGTTGAGAATCTCCAGACGAGCCTTGCGGCAGCGCTCGAGCGCGTCGGCGATGATCTCCATCGTCAGACCGTCGTTCTTGAGGTCCATCTGGATGGCGGTGACGCCCTCGGTCGTACCGGCGACCTTGAAGTCCATCTCGCCGTGGAAGTCTTCCACGCCCTGAATGTCGGTGAAGGTTCTCCATGTGCCGGTTTCCTTGTCGGAAATCAGGCCGCAGGAAATGCCCGCGACGGGACGCTTGATGGGAACGCCTGCGTCCATCAAAGCCAGCGTCGAGCCGCAGATGGAAGCCTGCGAGGTCGAGCCGTTGGAGGAGACAACCTCAGAGACAACGCGGATGGCGTACGGGAACTCGTCGACGGACGGGATGACCGGCAGCAGCGCCTTTTCGGCCAGCGCGCCGTGACCAATTTCGCGGCGGGAGGTGGAGCGGCTTGCACGCGCCTCACCGGTCGACCACTGCGGCATGTTGTAATGATGGATATAGCGGCGCTCGGTCTCGTCGTAGATGGTATCGAGCTTCTGCGCAGCAGCAAGCGTGTTGAGCGTGCAGACAGAGAGCACCTGCGTCTGGCCACGGGTGAAAAGACCCGAGCCGTGCACACGCGGCAGAACGCCGACCTCTGCGTCCAGCGGGCGAATCTCGTCCGGCGTGCGGCCGTCGACGCGCTTGCCCTCGAGCAGCCACTTCTTGACGATCTTCTTCTGCATTTTGTACAGGCACACGTCAATCTGGATGTCCCAGTCGTCCGCGTACTTTTCGCCGAACTTCTCCTTGAAGTCGACGACGGCGGCGGTCAGGCGCTCTTCACGGACGTTCTTGTCGTCGGTGTCGAGGGCGTAGGCGATCTTGTCAAGACCGTACTCGCACAGATCGTCGAGCATCTCGTGGTTGACGGCGGCCTTTTCAAACGTGAACTTGGGTTTGCCGATGGTGTCGACGATAGTGTTGATGAACTCAACAATCTTGACGTTCGTCTCATGGGCGAGCTTGATGCACTCCATGAGGATGTCTTCTTTTACTTCGTTTGCCTCCGTCTCGATCATGACGACCTTCTCATGGGTCGACGCGATGGTCACGAAGCACTGGCAGGCGTTGCGCTCGTCCTGCGACGGGTTCACGATATACTTGCCGTCCAGATAGCAGACGTTCGTGGTGGCCGTGGGGCCGTTCCAGGGAATGTCAGAGTAAGCGATGACGAGCGAAGAGCCGATGGAGGCGACGATCTCAACAGGGTTATCATAGTCCTGCGCGAGAATGGTGTTCGTCAGGACAACGTCGTTGCGGAGCTCCTCGTCAAAGAGCGGGCGCATCGGGCGGTCGATAAGACGCGAGATGAGAACACCGCGGTCCGAGGGCTTACCCTCGCGGCGGTTGAACGAGCCCGGGATGCGGCCGACGGCGTACATGCGCTCTTCGACCTCGATGGTCAGCGGGAAGTAGTCAATGCCAGCCTTGGGCAGGGGAGAGGCAACAGCAGTGACGAGGACGACGGTGTCGCCGTAGCGGCAGATGGCCTCGGCGTTGCAGAGCTCGGCAACCTTGCCGGTCTCGACCGTGAAGGTCCGGCCGCCGATTTCGGTCTCAAAAATGTGGTGGTTCGGATACTGCTTGTGCGTAATCATGAAATAACCTCCTGTGTGTTTTTTGCGCGCGTGGGAGGTTTAGCACTTGAAACTGGCGTTTGTCCGCAAACGCTACTTTCAACTGCTAAAGCAAGCTCCCATGCGCTTGGATTTGTATGGATGGGGATGTGCTTAAAAAGGGCGGTCTGCGACCGCCCTTTTTATTTGCGGATTTACTTACGCAGACCCAGCTTAGCAACGATCGCACGGTAGCGGTTGATGTCCTTCTTGGCCAGATAGTCAAGCAGGCTTCTGCGCTTACCGACCATCATCAGAAGGCCGCGGCGGGAGTGGTTGTCGTGCTTGTGAACACGCAGGTGCTCGGTCAGCTCGTTGATTCTGGAGGTCAGAACAGCGATCTGAACCTCGGGAGAACCGGTGTCGCCGGGATGGGTTGCGTACTGCTCAATGATAGCAGTCTTTTCTTCTTTGCGCATCATAGTGTGTTTCCACCTTTCAAAAGTCATTTCCCGCTGTCTAAGTCATGGGTCTGGCAGAATCGCCTGTGTAAAAACCGGGCTGTCTCCCGCAACTGAGGCCAGGGGTTCCGGCGCATTGCGCCAGCTTATTTAGAATACCACATGAGATTCCAAAAGTAAAGTCCAATTTCTGCTTGCTGCTCAGGTTTTTTCCGGATCATCGCAGGGATCGTCCGGCGCGTTGAACGCCTGCGTGTCAAAGGTGATGATGGCGTGATATTCCTTTCCGTCTGTTTGCAGCTCGCGTTCGACAAGCTCCCGGAGCTCCTGTTTCCGGTCTTCCATAGAAAACGGCAGCACAAGGTCAAAAATAACGTTTGTGTGGCGGTTGCCGCGCACCATGCGAAAATCGTGGACGGTAAGCTTTGGGTCGATCTTCCGCAGAATTTCCGCGACCTGCGTGTGAATCCTACTGAGCTCCTCGTCGTCGGTCACAATCGGGTCATAGTGGATGACTAACTCCACGCCGAGCGTTTTTCGCACCTCGCGTTCCATCTCGTCGATGCACTCGTGCGCATCGAGAACATCCTCGCGGTAGTCCATCTCGACGTGCGCGCTTGCAAAGCGGCGGCCGGGGCCGTAGTCGTGGATCATGAGGTCGTGCACGCCGAGCACCTTTTCGTGCGACAAAAGTTCCTGTGTGATAGCGCGCACCAGATGCTCGTCCGGCGCCATGCCGAGAAGTGGGTTGATCGTATCGCGCGCCACACCGAGACCGGACCAGAGAATAAAAAGCGCCACAAGAAGGCCTGTCCAGCCGTCGAGCCTTGCGCCGGTCAGCTTCCCGATAAGGCAGGAGGCCAGCACTGCGCCGGTCGCGAGCACATCGTTGCGGCTGTCTGCCGCCGTGGCGGAAAGCGCCGCCGAATCGATCGTTTTTCCAAGACTTCGGTTGAACGCCGCCATCCAGAGCTTGAGAAGGATCGACCCTGCAAGCACTAGCACCAGAGCAGGCGAAAACTCCACAGGCTCCGGGTGCAAAATCCTTGATGCCGAGGTCTTGACGAGCTCTGCCCCAACCAGCAGAATCATAGCCGCCACGCAGAGCCCCGAAAGATATTCCATTCGGTGATGCCCGTACGGGTGCTCGCGGTCGGCAGGCTTTTCGGAGAGCTTAAAGCCGAGCAGCGTCACAACGGAGCTCGACGCGTCGGAGAGGTTATTGAACGCGTCCGCGGTGATCGAGACGCTTTTGCAGAGCGTTCCCACCAGAAGCTTTCCCGCAAACAGCAGAATATTACAAAAAATGCCGACCCACCCGGCCAGCTTTCCATATTGCGACCGGACGGCCGGATTCTTCGTGTCGGCGTAGTTTTTCACAAACAGCCGCAGCAATAGCCCTCGCATCAATGCATCTCCCCATCTCACCAGTGTAATGTTTGTATCATATCGCGTTTCCATCAAAAACACAAGCAGAAAAGCCTGTTGATATTCATGGATTTTCTTCTTCGCACTGCGTAGGGCCGATTGCGCACATCAACTTCCCTCACCTCGTAGGGGTCGATACCCACATCGACCCAAGGGCACTTTTGAATTCGCCGCAGATTTCCGTAATATCAGCTCGTTCTGCCGGGACGATGTGGGCATCGTCCCCTACAAATCTTACGGAAGCTTTCTCCCAAAAGTCGTAGGGGCGGACGACTCTGTCCGCCCAAGGGAAGCTACGAATTCGCCGAAGTGCTGCGCGTTTCGGAGGCGTATTTTGCCGGGCGGGCAGAGTCGCCCGCCCCTACAAGTTTTAAAAGAGCCTGCCTAAATATGGGAAAGGACGGCTTAGCCGCCCTTTTCCTCACGTTGCATGTATCGGGCTCAGCAGCAGCCGTTGTCACACCCGCAGCCGCAGCTGTTGCCGTTACCGTTCCAGAGTACGAAGATAATGACCAGAACAATGATCCACCACCAGCTGTTGCCGAAGGCGCAGATACCGGAAGAATTATTGCAAGACATAACGAAACCTCCTGAAATATAACGTAGCGTCTGTCGCTCGCTCATTCCATGTTATGCAGCGCCCCGCAATTGGTTCCATTACCCAGCGGTCTCGTAAAGCTCGTCGAGGCTCGCGAACCGGTAGCCCATGGCCTCCCATTTTGTAAGAAGCGCATCGAGAATTTCTGCGTTCGTACTGGACGTCGAGTGCAGCAGCACGATCGCGCCCGGGTGGATGCGCGGCAGGAGCTTCGAAAAAGCCTGCTCTTTTGTCGGCTGATCGTCCTGGTACCAGTCGACATACGCTAAACTCCAAAATACCGTCCGGTAGCCGAGTTCCTTTGCCATTTTGAGATTTTCCTCACTGTAAATGCCCTGCGGCGGGCGGTAATATTTTTTCATGACCTCGCCCGTCGTTTGCTCGAAGAGCGTCTCCACATCGGAAAGCTCTTTTCGGAAGCTCGCCGGGTCCGAGATCTTCGACATGTCGTAGTGGTGGTACGTGTGGTTGCCGACAATGTGCCCCTCGTTTACCATCCGGCGCACAAGGTCGGGCGCGGTCTCGAGATAATTCCCGACGACAAAAAAGCACGCGGGCGCACCATGCGCCTTTAAAGCGTCCAGAATGCTCGCTGTATAGCCGTTTTCATACCCCGCGTCAAAGGTCAGGTAGATGACCTTCTCGGTTCCGTCTCCCACGTATACCGCGTCATAGCCTTGCAGGGCCTGCTTGCTCGCGTTTCCGACAGGCTCTTTTCCCTCCGCGCGGAAGCTGAGCCCCCATGACCCCGTTTCGATTGCCTGCCCTGCCGCAAACAGCCCCGGCAGCGCCGCGCAGAACAGCACGATCACAAGCGCCGCCAGCAGCAGTCTTCCGTTGCGCCGTAAATATTCCCCCATAAAAACCGCCTCCCCTGTCCAAAGCCTATGCAGGGCAGGGGAGGCGCATGTTTATTTTTTGCAGGGCTCGTTTCCCTTCGTGCAGCCCGGGCAGCCGCAGCCGCATCCGCCGCCGTTCTTTTTCCGCTTCCGGACGGCAAATACGATCCAGAGCACCAAAAGCGCTAAAATCAGAACTCCCATGGCACGCTCCTACAGGCTCAGAATTGCGAACACCGCGAACGCTGCCAGATACGCCACGCAGCACTGCGACAGCGCGATGATTCCCGCGCGAACCGGCGAGCCGACCTCCCGGCGAATGGCTGCGATGGCCGCGACGCAGGGGGTATAAAGAAGTGTAAAGACAAGAAAGCTCACGGCGCTTTTTGTTGTGAAGAGCGCGGAAAGCGCACTCGTGCCGAGCAGAATTTCAAGTGTGCTTACGACCGATTCTTTCGCGATAAAGCCGGAAATGAGCGCCGTTGCGCACCGCCAGTCGGCAAACCCGAGGGGCGCAAAGATGGGCGCGAGAAGCTGGCCGACCATGGCAAGAAGACTGTCCGCGCTGCTGTCCACCACGTTCAGACGCGTATCAAAGCTCTGCAAGAACCAGATGACAATCGTGGCGAGGAAAATGACCGTAAACGCCCGCTCCAAAAAGTCCTTCGCTTTTTCCCAAAGAAGAAGGGCCACGCTCTTGACCGACGGCAGCCGGTAGTTGGGAAGCTCCATCACAAACGGCACGGGCCGGCCGCGGAACGCCGTTTTTTCCAACACCAGCGCAGCCAAAATTCCCATGAGAATACCGAACACATAGAGAGCAATCATCACGAGCGCCGCGTGCTGCGGGAAAAACGCTGCCGAGAAAAAGCCGTAGATCGGGATTTTTGCCGAGCAGCTCATAAAGGGCGTGAGAAGAATCGTCATTGTCCGGTCGCGCTCCGACGGGAGCGTCCGGGTTGCCATGACGGCGGGCACCGTACAGCCGAAGCCGATGAGCATCGGCACGATGGATTTTCCGGAAAGGCCGATGCGCCGCAGCAGCTTGTCCATCACAAACGCCACGCGTGCCATATAGCCGGTGTCTTCCAGAATAGACAGGAAGAAAAAGAGCGTCACGATCACGGGCAAGAAGCTCAGAACGCTTCCCACGCCTTCAAAAATGCCGTCGATGATCAGGCTCTGCACCACGGGGTTGAGCCCGTAGGCTGTGAGCGCCGCGTCGGTAAGCGCTGTGAGCTTGTCAATGCCGAGAGCCAAAAGATCACTCAAAAACGCGCCGATCACATGGAACGTCAAAAAGAAGATAAGAAACATCACGCCGATAAAAATCGGAATCGCCGTGAATTTGCCGGTCAGAATTTTATCCGCCTGCACGCTTCTTCGGTGCTGCCGACTCTCCCTGGGCTTTACGACGGCCTCGCGCACGAGTTTTTCAATGAAGCTGTAGCGCATGTCGGCAAGTGCCGCGTTCCGGTCCAAGCCCCGCTCCTGCTCCATCTGCAGAACAGAGTGCTCGATGAGCTCTTTTTCGTTCTGGTCGAGTTTGAGCGCATCTTCGATGCCGTTGTCTCCTTCAATAAGCCACGTCGCGGCAAAGCGCGTGTTGATGCCCGCCGCCTGCGCGTGGTCTTCGATCTGGTGGCAGACCGCATGGATGCACCGGTGCACGGGGCCCGGCTCACAGAAGTCGTAGACCTGCGGCAGAATTTTTCCCTCCGCCACGCGCACGGCTTCGTCAATGAGCTCCGACACGCCGTCGGCCGTCGCCGCGCAGATGGGGACGACCGGAACGCCGAGCGTCTGTGCCATTTTTTGCACGTCGATGCTGCCGCCGTTTCCGGTCAGCTCGTCCATCATGTTGAGCGCCAGAACCGTCGGCACGCGCAGCGTCAGAAGCTGTAGGGTTAAATACAGATTGCGTTCCAGATTTGTCGCGTCGACGATGTTGATGATACCGTCCGGCTTCTGGTTGAGGATAAAGTCGCGCGTGACGATCTCCTCCGCCGTGTATGGCCGCAGTGAATAAATGCCGGGAAGGTCAACCACCGAGCAGCCCTTCTGTCCGCGCACCTGACCGATCTTCTGTTCGACCGTCACGCCCGGAAAATTGCCCACGTGCTGGTTCGAGCCCGTGAGCTGGTTGAAAAGCGTCGTCTTTCCGCAGTTCTGGTTGCCGGCCAAAGCGAGAATCATTCCGGCACCTCCTCTACGGTGATGCTGCGCGCGTCCTCCTTGCGAAGCGTCAGACTGTATCCGCGCAGCAGAAGCTCCATCGGGTCGCCCATCGGCGCAACCTTCGTGACCGAAACGATCGTCTGTGGAATAAGACCCATGTCGAGAAGCCTGCACCGGAGAATCCCTTCTCCGCCGACCGCCGTAATGCGACCCTTTCTTCCAATATGCAGTTCATCCAATGTCATATGTACCTGATATCCCTCCATTCTGATCTCCGCGTTTAGCATAAACGAGGCGGGGAAAAAATGCAAGCGTCTTTTTGACAGAAATCTTTGAGCGGAATTCACAATTTTGTCACTTCTTATTCGCTTTGTTATGGTAAACTTGAAATACAGATTAACCAACACAAATCCGGCGCGCCTGCCGTTATCTTCAAAGGAGACCAAAGCATGAATATCCTGTTTTTCCTGACACCGAAGGCGCTGTGCTCGTATATCGACGACGGCTGCACCCTGCGTCAGGCGATGGAGCGTATGGAAAACTCCGGCTATACCGCCCTGCCGGTTCTCGATAAAGATGGCGGCTACTGCGGCGTTCTGACCGAGGGGGACCTACTCTGGGCGGTCAAGCGTCTTTGCGTTATGGACCTCCGGCAGACCGAGGATCACTCGATTTCCGAAATCACCGCCCGCCGGGAGGTCCACCCCGTCCGCGTCGACACGCGCATTGAAGACCTGGTCCTCGTCGCCGCCGACCAGAACTTTGTCCCCGTCATCGATGATAAAAACGCCTTCATCGGCATTGTCACGCGCAGCTCGATTCTGAAATACTGTTTGGATCGCTATTTCTCGCGCGAGTACGAGCTGGTCGGCGCGCGATAATTTTTCTTTTTCAGGTATATGCTTCCAGAGGCCTGGTCATACTAGGCTCAGGAGGTGTAAACCATGCAAAACAACGAACATTCCGAATCCAACCGGTTCAGAAAATTCTTTCAGGAAAAGGGCTACTACATCGTTCTGCTTCTTTGCATTTTAGCAGTAGGAATCTCGGGCTATATTTTTGTGTCCGGCGCCGTTTCCGAAAAGAAGGCTCTGAACGAGCAGACCCTTTCCGTCGCCACCAGCGCGGAGATCCCCGAGGACAAGCCGTCCTCGTCTTCCACCAGCGGCAAAACACAGTCGGGTGGGAGCACACAGACGCAGAAGCCCGCAAGCGCTTCTTCCGGTTCTGCGGACGCCGCAGACGCATCCGCGCAGGAGCCTGTCGCTGAAACGCTTTCCGTTCGCGTCTGGCCGGTCTCTGGCGAGCGGATCGCGCCCTACAGCATGCAGGAGCTGTCTTTTAACCAGACCACGCAGGACTGGCGCACGCACGACGGCATCGATCTTGCCGCGCTCGCGGGAGAGCCCGTTCGGGCGGCCTGCACCGGCACTGTGACGGCCGTGTATGACGACGAATTTTTCGGCACGACCGTCGTTCTCTCGCACCCGGAGGGCTATGAGACCATCTACGCGAACCTCGCGGCCATGCCGGCCGTCTCCGCCGGGATGCGCGTTACGGCGGGCGATACCATCGGCTCCGTCGGCGAAAGCGCGCTTTTGGAGTCTGCGTCGGCCTCGCACCTGCACTTTGCCGTCCGGCAAAACGGCCAGAGCATCGACCCCGTCCGTTTCATTGACTAAGACAATCTATCCAGCAGCAAAGCGCCCCGGGCAGTTCAAACGAATTGTCCGGGGCGCTTTCTTTATGCGATGCTTTTACCATCGGGTCATATTTTTCTCAAATTTTTCGGTGTAGGCGCGCTTGAGCTCTTCCGCGCCGATTCCATAGCAGAGCAGAACGTCGTTGTAGTACATGAGGACGTCGGCCAGCTCCTCTACCAGCTGCACCCGCACGTCTTCATTCGCCGCGGCGTTTTCTCCGCCGTGCTTTTTGACGATGTCGATCACTTCTCCAATCTCTCCGATCATCCAAAGAAGCTTATTTTTCCCCACCTCCGGGCAAATCGGCTCCCATTGTGCCGGTATTTCTCCTGCAGGGCCTTCTGCATTTGCTGCATTTCGCCAATCGAAAAATCTTCCATGCTGCATGCCTCCATCTAAGCCTGATTTGCAGACGCGTTTGTATGATAAACCGCCCGCTGTGCAGAGTCTTTGGTCAATCCGCCGGACGCTTGTCCTCCTGCGCGCTGTTTTCCTTCTGGTAGGCAGAGCCCCAGACAACCATGGAATCGAGAATCGGCTTTAAGCTGTAGCCGGTCTCTGTCAGCGTGTATTCCACCCGCGGCGGCACCTCGGCGTAGACCTTGCGCGTGAGAAGCTTTTTTTTCTCCATATCGCGCAGCTGCGCCGTGAGCACCTTCTGGGTCACGTGGCCGATGGACTTTTTAAGCTCGCCGAAACGCTTCGTTCCGCCCATCAGATCGCGCAGGATCAGCACCTTCCACTTGTCTCCGATCAGCATCAGTGTCGTTTCTACCGGGCACGCAGGCAGTTCCATGTTGCAGTCCTCCATTTCTAATAGTATCCTTTTGGTAACTACAGCACAATATTGTGCTTACTTTACGAAAGGATCTTACTGCACTATTATACTTCCAGCGAGTGAAAAACGCAACAGCGCGTCAAAAAACTTTATTGACACAAGGTTTTTCGGCAGTCTGCGCAAAAATTATTTTGGAGGTATTTGAAATGAACAAAATTGCAGTGCGTACGGTGGAACTCAACAAGGGCCATGTGGACGTGTACGAGAAAAACGGCATCACACTTTACGCCTATCAGACGCACGATCTGATCGACGACGAGGTGTTTGTGCTGGCAAGAAGCGGCCGGGGCGTCGTGATCGAGCTGCCGTGCTTTTTTGACAACATCCGCGAGCTGACCGACTTCCTTGCGCGGGAGGGGATTCAGGTGGAAGCGAAGCTTGTTGCCTATCACGCGGCGGGCGCGTCTTTCCTGCCGGAGGTTCCGGCCTATGGTACGGCCTCCTCTGTCACCTATAACACCACGGGCGGCGGCGCAGCGTTGGTGTCCAATTTCAAAAATGCGTTTGGCGAGAGCTTCGACGCAGGCCTTTGCGGCGTAGATCACGTGCTGGAGGAGGGCGAGGTAGAGCTTGCGGGTATCCGCTTTGCGGTAAAGCCCAACGCCGAGGCGTTCGATCTGGAAATCCCGGAGCTTGACTGCGTCTACACCCACATGATGGGCCACGACTGCCACTCAAGTCTTGGGCTTTGATTTAGGGTTATAAAATGCACTCTTGATACGCATTTTGTCCAAATAATCCACGTATTTCGGGCTGTACATAGGTTCCTTACGAATTTTGTAGCCGTTTTGTAGCCAGCTATTTTATACATACTAACCGTTCGCAACGACTTGTTTTGAATGATTTGCGGCAGATTTCGATATGATTCCCGCCAATAATCACCCGGAAATTGACCGCCTGATTCACCTCAAAAAACATCTTGGAGGTATGACCATGAGCAAACTTATATCCTGTCAATTCAACATAGACACAGCCTGCGTGGAATTGGTTTTTGATGATGGAAGCCAGATTTCCATTGACTGCACCGCCGTTGAAAACGAAGTTGCCGATAACCGCTTCCAGCGGTCAGAGCTGGATTATCTGATCTACAATGATCCACTTGCGTATGCCGATCTGGTTCTGAACGGCGATCCCGAAGCCTACCTGAACGCCGTGACAGATTACGACCCCCCTCGATAGCTGACGGGAAGAATATAGCGCAACGGGTTGCGTCTGTCATTGGTCAAGATGAACGCTTCGCGCCATTGACTGCCGCCGCCCGTTTCGCTGTTTGGCAAACAAGGCGGGCAAGCACAGACTGTGCCTGCCCGTCAGATTCAAGTTTGTTGAATTACTTTGCAAGATTACTCTTAAAAGATTCCCTTATTGTACTTGAACTGTGCATACAAGATAAATCCCAAGCCGATGACGAGCGCCGGAATAACAATGAAAGACATTGCCTTTTCACTCCAGAAAGCTGTGACAAATGCCGCTATCAAAGATGCACCGATGATAAGTGTACCTGTACCGACGGCTCTCCCATACTTCGGTACATCTTCTTCCTTGACCTTTCTTCGGTTGTAGGAATGTATTGTGCTAATATTTCCCATTATGTTCACGATCCCAAGGAAAGAGATGAACACACCTAAAATCAACAGAGCGATATTATCCATTTGCTTCCTCCTTAAAAGTAAAACAGTTCTTCAAATTTCTTGTCCAGAGCAATGCAAAGGATCAATGCCAGCTTTGCGGTCGGATTGAATTGCCCCGTTTCAATGGAACTGATTGTGTTTCTCGATACACCAATCATTTCCGCCAGTTGTGTTTGGGATAGCTTTTTCTCTGCGCGTGCTTCCTTGAGGTTGTTTTTCAATTTCAGCTCGTCATTCATTCCTTGACCTCCACAAGCCGCAGGATAAAAAAGGCAAAAAACGTGAGGCACATCGCCAAATAGAGAATAGCGAGGATTAAGTCGGTTTTTCTCTTTAGCCTGGCATACTTTACAAGAGTGTGGGTGGTAAGGATGCTGAAATAAACAACCCACGGACTCAGAAAGTATGTTTTTGTGAAGATACGAAAGATAAGAGTGAGAACAACGCAGACCGTAGCACCGACACGTCCGGCAATATTTCCTGCCTGCGCGGTTACTTCCATCTCCGCCAAATCCCTGTTTTTGTTCTCTCTGCGGCTGCTTTCCAAAATCTTCTCTTTATTCATTGAACAGAATCGCCCCTTTCCAAGTTTTCTTGTCATTATTATATCGTTGCCAAGTAAACTTGTCAAGCGCAATTATCTTACCGTCCGGCGTCTTTTCCATGAACGCCGCACTTTTTCGCTGCCTCGCTTGCCGCCCTGCGGCGTTCTGCGCTGTATGGGGAAGGCAATGAAAAAGCGCAACCGATTTTTGTCGATTGCGCTTTGGTGTTTTTGATTATCGACCGTTCGAGACTGTACCGCACTGTGTGCACGGTAAAAACTCGGTTAAAATCACAGAGCCGTCTTTGCCGCTCATATTGATGGAATAGCTTATGGTTTCGCCGCTGTCATCGACGTAGGATACCCCGTAATACGGCAGCAGACCATAGAATGTCATATTCAGCAGCAGCGGACGATCCGGTGACAGCTCGTCCAGAGCGTACAGCTCTTCTGTGAAAAACGATAGGCTGCTGCTCATAGAAGCCTCGATTCCCAGCACCTTGAAGTCCTTTACGGCATACTCGCAGGAAAGCAGCACCCTGGCCAGCGGCTCTGCCGTACTGACGGAAACCTCGTGGTAATCGGAAAGGCCGACCAACACATCCTCCGCCCAATGCGCCTGAATCGCCGGTTCAAACGCCTGCCGGATACGCTGCAAAGCGTGCTCTTTTCCTGCCTCTTCGGTTTCTCCGTTATACAAATCCCAGAACAGGAAACGGTAAGGCGGGAAGTCTCCGGATTCACCTTTTGTCACAAAATAGGTGTACTGCTCATAGGCGCAGAGCCTGCCGTCCGCATCGAGATACATTCCGCCCGCCCACGGAATATCATCGGGAGAAGCCGTCAGAAACGCGGGTTCCCAGCAATAGACCGTGTAGCTGCCGCTTTCATCCGTAAGGACTTCTTTTTGATAAAACTGCACAACCTCATAGCCGGTGAGGATATCCGTTCGGGAGGGAGAGGCGCACTGCGCGGCCAATCGCTGCGCCCGCTGGTCAAGAATGGCCTGATGGTATTCATAAGCGTCTTTGTCTACCTGTACTTCGGTGCGGTAACCGTTGCGGATCAGCCAGTAGAGCGTTTCGTCCTCAAAGCTCATGCGATGGCTGTCTCCTTTTCCGTTGAAATAAATGCCGTTTATATGGTTTTCATCCAATCCGGCAAAGAAAACGAAGTGTTCGTCAGATGAGTTATATGCGTCAGGCCCCCCGGAGAGGTATATCTCCATCGTATAATGGTCCAAGCCTTGACCGGGCTGCTCGCTATGGTGTTCCGCTGCGGCATTGAGGACGGAGGCCATGTCTTCAGCGCTTACATGCTCACGAGAAAAGAATGATGAGATATATTTGATTTCCTCTGCTTTTACCGTTGCCATCCGCTCGACGATCCCCGCTTTTGCAGAGTCCCCGTCGGCTGGCTCGTTTGGCTTTGCGCCGCAGCCCGCTATCAGCAGGCAGAGCGCAAACGTCAGCACAATAATTGGCAGTCGTTTCATAAAAGGCTTCCTCCTTTCGGGCATATCATCATCTTTTGCTTTGCGCGGATAAACCTATCCAATATGATTATACCATGCAAGGCACGAACTTTTCAATTCCTGTCTCCATACAAATGTGCAACTTTTCTATGAACGCCGCACTTTTTCGCCGCCTCGCTTGCCGCCCTGCGGCGTTCTGCGCTGTATGGGACGGTCAGGCGAAAGGAGAAACGCCCCTTGCGAATCACAAACTCCATGCAGCCCGTTTCCGGATCTGCGTCGGTCTGCCGGCACTCGCCGGGGTGTGCTGCGGCATAGGCGGTCAACCTGTTCTTGAGGTCGGTGTTGTGGGTGCGGATATGGATAAGGGGGTCTTTCTCGTCAAACCAAATATCAGTGGTCTTTTCCTGCTTCGTAAGCCCTGTTCTCATAAACTCTCCTTTCTGCCCTCTGTCGCACAGGAGTGGCATTTTTCGGCTGTTTTCTCCGGATCTTGACTTGGGGAAAACGGCGATTTTCAAACAGGAGCGCGCCGGACGATGTCTGCCCTGTCTGACGCGCTCCCATTCGATAAAATGCGTTTTTTCCGGCTCTACACAGGAATCAGCGAGCTTCGTCCCTCGTGACCGCTTTTTCTCTGTGCGGATGGAAGAATCGCCACAGATTATTGCGCTGAATCACATCCTCATAGCTGCGGACTTTCACGCGCAGCTCCATATTTTCACGCTCCAATTCTGCTGCACGGAGCTTGCCGCGAACAGACTTATAATCGGAAATCTCCTGCTTCAAACCGACAATCTCAGCCTTGAGTTTTGCAATCAGTTTGTTTGCCGCATCCAACGCCTTTTGCAGTTTGGATTCCTTTTTCTCTGCTGTAACGTACTTCTTTGCCAGAGTGGAAAGTCGGTCAAAGTCCTCACGCTCCACGGCAACTTTGGGTGAGAAGGGAATGGACGTTGCCACGATTTTTTCGATAGACCGCACATCGACCCGCTGATTCTGGATTTTTCCAATTTTGCTCCCAAGCGTTGCTGCCTGTTTTTCCTGTTGACGGTTCTGCTCTGTGAATTCTGCCAGCCGCGCCTGTTCCTGCTGCACCTTGAACTGCGTTACGGTCAGGTGTTCCTCCGAGCTGCCGCGTTCGCCGCGCTCCACATCGTCATACCCTGCCTTTCGCATGGCGGCGAAGAAATCATCTTGCAGAACGGAATAGGATTTTCGGAGCACGGTTTTCCCGTTTGCGTTCAGCAGCGGTTTCCCATGCTCGTCCAGTGCGGGCTTGGAATCCCACTTTTTGCTCATACTGACCTGCTGTATCGTTTCCTTGACCGTCCCCACCAGCGATTTATCCTTGCAGCGTTTCGTCCATAGAATCTGTTTTTCCACGATGGGGATATAGACAACATGAAGGTGATAGTGGTACACGTCCTGCCCCAGCGCGTCGGACATGGCGCGGTTGCGCTCGTCGGCGTGCATGACCGCAGAGAGAATGTACTGCTCGCCGCCTACAATTTCTATTGCGGATTTGTATGCGTCGGTGTAGAATTGTTTTGCGAAGTCATAACCGCCGTGATTATGAAAATAGGCGGTGTTTACGTCAAAGACCAGCTCGCCGTAGAGAAAGGCGTCCTCTTTCAGTCCACGGGTGGAGATCACGCCGTCCTCTTTCAGCTTTTGAAACATCTCGGCATAGCTTCCAGCCGGTTTCTTGAAATGGACGTTGAGTTGTGTCCTCTCCGGTACAATATCCTGATTGGCATAGGATTCCTTTTCCCGTTCGTTGTGCTGTTGCACGTTGCCGATTTTGGCAGCGGTCAGCCTCATATTTCTTGCGTTGGTACGGTGAATACCGTCGCCTCTTGCCATAGGCAGTTTACCTCCTGATTTCAG
>ERZ1106963.827-NODE-827-length-42037-cov-14.054023_pt1 | contig 42037 bp, 36 predicted proteins | sample MGYA00403681_ERZ1106963 | MGnify/ENA primary metagenome ERZ1106963 (study PRJEB35170, sample SAMEA104062407) | human gut metagenome | biome: human gut; feature: human-associated habitat; material: faeces | place: Denmark | collected 2012-05-03 ...
TACAGCCTGCGTCAAAGAGCTTTGCCAGCACCTTCATTTTCTGCTGCAAGCCCTGTTCGGCTGCTGTTTTCTTTACTGTTGCCATTGCGGTATCCTCCTTATCGTTCATAGTCTTTGTTGCGGCTTGGTTTCGCCTTTGTTTTTCCATCAAAGTCCGCTTTCCCGACTTCGCCGCGCCATTCAAACATCTCTTTTTCGCCCGGACAGTAGAGTTTCCCGTTGTCCACGCAAATGAAAAGGTCGCAGTTTTTTATGCTCGACCTTTCATAGAACGCCGAATGGTCATAGTAGCTTTTGTCCCCGGCATTGGGTTTGTCCGTTAGTCCGAGATCGTTATCTCTTGCCGTGTGCCTTGAAATGAAGTCCAGAGTGTCCTCCGCTTTTGTAAACAGGCGATAGGGGCAGAAATGCTTGCCGCCGTATTCGAAGATCAGCTTATTGCCCTGAATGTGTTTGAGTACGGTCGCCTTATTGACCGCCCAGTGCGGCATACATTCCGTTTTTACTTCACCCATCACATCCATTCGCTCATACCGGGTCGGTTTCCCGTCATAGAGATTCGTGCAAAAAACAGCGCTGCCACGGCTGTTTGCCGAAGCGCCGAAGCCTCCCGTTACGAGATAAAGCTGCCGGTCGGCTCGCCGGTATTCCGGCTTGAGAACAGCGGGGTTGATAGCGATGACCTTTCCGTTGATGTCATTTTTGTAGTGGTCGGGGATACAGTCCGCTTCGGCAATAACCGTCACGGGAATATCCAGCTTCTCAACCTCTGACCGAAACAGTTCAGCGTCCCTCTTGATGCGCTCCGCAAAGAACAGCGCCGCATCAATATAATCGTCGCCAACGGCACATTCGGAGTATCGCTGAAAGATGTCGTTGCGCTCCCCATAGCAGCACAGGAAGCGTTCGCCGTTCTTGTCCTGCTCGTTTTCGGCAAGGATGATTTCACGGGAGCCGATATTCACGGCACACAGGACGGTGTAATCGCCCACCATACGCTTTTCACTTTTCATAACCGCCACCTCAAATAATATTGATGACGATAACAACGCCGCCGTCACTCTCCCTGACTTCCTTTCGAGACAGTTCGGGGAAAAGGGACTGTACACGCTGCCTCGCTCTGCGGATGGACTCAAAGCACGGCAGTCCGTAGGATTTGTAGTTGTATGCCAAGTCCTCCAGCGGCAGCTCGCCGGCACGGAGATCATCGGCATAGCGGTTGTAGTAGCGGTAATACAACTTCATATCCTCATAACGGGTTTCCGGCGAATTCCGCAGGATCTGAAGCACTCTGCTTTCAACGGTATTGATTCGGTTCATTTTCTCCCTCCTTCGGGTAGTAGAAAAGGGGCGGAGTTTATCGCTCCGCCCCATAGGTGATTGGCTCACTTCCTGTTTTTCTTTCTTACCTGCAAGAAGATAAAGCCGCCGATAATAAAGGCTACCAGCACGATAGCCACGATGGTTTTAGGCTCCATCAGTCATTACCCTCCTTCTTCTTTTTCTTAAAGCCAACAAATGCTGTCACGGCAATGCCCACTGCGGACAATCCCGCAAGTGCGTACAGCAGTGGCAGATTGGTGGCGTCGCCGGTCTTGGGCGTATCACGCAGTACATTGTGCATCTCCACAATGGTGGTAGAGCCGGTCTTGACCGTCGCTTTCTTGTCAGCAGGCAGGACATACATCGCAGAGGCGGAGTTGCTCACCTCGGAGACGGTGTAATCCCCGATGCGGATGCCCTCAATGACGATCTCGCCCTTGTCGTTGGTTTCAAGGATAATGTCATAGCCGTTTGCGCCGGTAATGCGGAACGCAAAGCCCTTGATCTTGCCGTCCGAGGAAGTCTTGACGATCTTCAGGTTTCCTCGCATCGCTTCATTGATAAAGCCCACGCCCGCCTTGTTCTCCACCTCGCAGGTTTTTCCGTCCGTGTCGATCATCACCTCATACACGCCGGTGTCGAGGACAAAGCCCTCCGGCGCTTTGGTTTCCTTCACGAAGTAACGACCGTAGAACAGGTCTTTCATCTCATACGACCCGATTTCCTTTTCGGTCAGTGTGCCGAGCAACTTGTCGCCGTCGTCCAGCTTGCCGCTTCCGTTGCTGTCCTTGTAGACCTCAAAGGTCGCTCCGGTCAGCTTATTGTCGGGATATTCGGCATCCACCTTGGTCAGATGGATGTTGCCACGGATATATTTGTTGACGATCTTGATTTCCACCACCTGAGCGTCCTTGCCGATGGAGACGGGATAGACGGTATCATCCAGCACGAAGCCCGCAGGCTGTTCGATCTCACGGATATACCAAGTGCCGTAAGGGATGCCCTCAAAAGAAAAGCTGCCGTCCTCTTTGGAGGTGGCAGTCATCAGCGCAGTTTCCTTTGTAAACTCGCCGTCGTCCGTGCGGAATAGACCAATGACGGCTCCTGCAAGTACCTTACCGTCCTCATCCACCTTCTTGCCGGAAACAGAGCCGTAGAGAAGGTCGTTCTCGATGGCTTTGCCGTCGTTGGCGTTGATCTTTACGACCGCCGTATCCTGACCGGCGTACTCAAAGACCACGGGGTATTTGGTATCGGAGAGGATATAGTGGCTGTCGGTGGCAAGCTCCTTCACATAGTAGCTGCCAAGCGGCAGGTCGGTCTTGACCGTTGCCGTGCCGTCCTCATTGAGTGCGATGATCTCAATCAGTCCGTCTGCGGGAATGGAGGTGCCGCTGACGCTGACGATTTCCTCGGCGGCATACAGCCCGAAGGAGATGTTCTTCAGCTCGCCGTTTGTGCCGATGCCGAACAGCTCATTCGTTTCAAGGGATTTCACAAGGCTGATTTCCGCCGTCTGACGCTCGTTGACAAAGGAGGTCGCCGTTTCGGTGACGGCAACATTCTGACCGGCGTAGACCAGTTCAACAGAATGAGGCTCGCTGTTCAGCACCATACCATGAGGTGCGGTAATCTCCCGTACCTCATATTTGCCGAGATAGAGTTCACGGCTCTTGGCAACGCCGTTTTCATCGGTGGTAACCGTGTCCACGACCTCGCCCTTCTGATTTCGGACAGTGCCGTCCGGCGTAGTAATGTCCTCAGCGGCGATGATCTCATAGACCGCACCGGGAAGTCCACGCTTTTCATACTGCGGCTGATAGACGGTCGGCAGTTCCTTGCCGCCCTCGTCCTTGCCGCCGGTCACGGAAACGCCGAAGAACACCTCGCCGGTCTTTTCCACCGTGATGGTGCCCTTCTGCGCCATATTGGGCTTATCCACTTTTACCACTGTAACCCCGCTTTCCTCGGTAGCGTTTTCCTCCGTGACATCAAAGTACACGGGCGTAGAGTCAAGGACATAGCCGTAGGGAGCCTGCACCTCCACCAGCGCATAGCCCGAACCGAAGTCCAGCTTCTCCGGCGTAACCAGTGCGCCGTTTGCGTCGGTATAGAATGTGTCGATGCTCGTCGGCGTGGGATAGGTGTAGGTCATCGTCACAAGGTTGCCGGCAGGGTCATAGATTTGGAAGCCCGCCCCGGCATAGGGGATGCTCTTGCCGGTTTCTGCGTCCACCTTCACCACCTTGATATAGCTTTCAAAGGGCGTGTTGTTGATGAGGTAGCGGTAGGTAGTGCCGTTCTGTGCAATGAACACATCAAAGTCGGGCATCTTCTCGCTGCCCTCCCAGCCGGATACCTGATGCACGGTATAGATGCCATAGGGCAGTTCCTTAGTCTGTGCAAAGCCATTTTCGTCACAGGTGAGATAGTCACGCTCGGAGGATTTGGCGTTTTCATATGAACCTGCGGCTTTCAGGTAGACCGCAAACTCTGCGCCGCCCTCCGGCGTTTCGATCTGTGTTTCGCCGTTGTCGGTATGCTTGATGATGGCGATATTGCCCTTTGTGACCTGTTCGGTCACATCATTTGCCGTCTGATTATGCTCCACGGTATAAAGCTGCGGCTCTGCGCCTACCCTGTGAACGGTGCTGTCCAGCAGATAGCCCTCGGAGGGTGTGATTTCCCGCACCGTCCAGTCGTTATCGCAGATATATTCCTTGGTAACGAACTGCCCGTTTTTGTCGGTGGTGTAGGTATCCACAAGGGTTTCGCCCTTATAGATGCCGTAAACAGCACCGGCAAGAGAAGCATCACCCTGCGCCGTGCCGGTTTCGGCATCGCTCTTGGTGACGGTCACGGAAAACTTCTTCAAAATATTGAGGAAGCTACGGTTCGTGACCTCGTTCCAGTTGATAGGCGCAGACTGCGCTTCGGGAACAACATAGCGAACGGCAGTGTCCACTTCCTCCACGGTATAAGGTGTGGAACCGGAAATGAGGACATCTTCAAAGGTTGCCACGCCGTTTGCATCGGTTGCGGCATACTCGTCCACGACAATGCCGGAAAGTGAAGTGCCGTAAAGGTGGAAGGTCACGCCTTCGTTGAGATTGTCCTCCGAGGACTTCACGATCTGCAAATCTCCTCGCTTGAGTTTGTTGTTGAAGTTTACGGTAGAAACCTGACCGGAAACTACCGTCACACGGCGGGACTCCTGCGGCTCATACTTGTCGTAATCCATCTCGGTCACGGTATAGACACCGGGCATCAGGTTGTCGATCTGAATTTCACCTCTTGCATTGGTCTTGACCGTCTGATTGACCCCGTTGCCGGTGACGGTAAAGGTGAGGTTGTCCACCTTGCCGTCCTCGCTCGTTTTGACGATCTTGGCAGAGCCGTAGGACACCTTCAGGTTGAGAAACGCCTGCACGGGGTCACTGACTGACTGTGCGTAGCTGATGACATCCTGAATGCCTGCGCCGGGTGCGTATCTGCCGTCCGTCCAGGTGATGATACCTCGGCGGGTGGAGCCGGTTTTACTGGCGGTGATCCTTACGCTGCCGGAGGGCGCATTAGCCGCCGTAATGGTGAGTTTATTTCCGCTGACGCTGAAGGAAATGCCGTCCTCGTTTGCGGAAAAGCTGTAATCCGAGAGGACACGGTTGCTGTCGGTCAGCGTGGCGGTGTAATTTGTGCCGTCCCAAGCAAGCTCTACGCTCTGCGCACGGTATGCGTTCTTGGACATGAAGCTGGGAACGGTTGAATGACGCTGCACACTGGCGACAATGCTGTCGTAATAGCTGCAAAACCGGCTGTAAAGCGGGTGTTCGGCGCTGACGGACTCCTTTACGGCGTCGTAGCTGCCGGGGCTGACGTGATCAAAGTCTGCGTCACGCTCTCCCACGATGGTTTCCCAGATCAGCACCTGCGTTGCCATCGCCTCTGCCAGTGCTGCGGCGTCAGCGGAGTTTTGGGAACGCCACGAGGTGCTGATGGGACCCGTGTAGCCGTACTGCATGATGCGCCCGATAAACAGCTTCATTTCGTAGGGCGAGATGGTGCTGTTGAAATCTGCGGGCAGGTTGTCCCAAAAGGTTTCGTCCTTGCTGGTGTAGCGGTCGCCGGTTTCCTGCGCCGTTCCCGGCTCGATGCAGTAGCAGATGTTGCCCTCATACGAGTGCATCGCTCGGATGGTGGTATACTTGGAGTTCCCGGAGTACCAGCCGTTCATATACTGGAGATTCGGGTGTCCCCAAGAGCCGCCGTAATCGAGATTGGCGTCTCCGCTTCTCGGAAAGGAAATGAGGTAGACCTCCGCCTGCTCTCCTGCGGCAAAGGCGGTGGTCGTGCCAAGCCCCACAAGGGCGGTCAGGCACATCACGAGGGAAAGCAGTCCTGCCATCCCTCGCTTGAAAAGGTTTCGTTTCATTGGCGTTTTTCCTCCTTGTAAAAAGTAAACGCACCGTTTTCACGATGCGTTTCAGAGTGATGTTTGGTTTTGTTTTTATGCGTAGCCGATATACACCTCGTAGGAATTGCCGCTTGTCTGCTCATACCAAACCCAGACCTCGGTGATGTCGCTGTCCTTAGCATAGCGGTCAAGGTAGCCCTTGATGTCCCGTTCGGTGTACCTGCACTTGGAGCCTGCGGCAATGGGGTTGTCCCAGCAGTAGGCGGCTCCGCTGTCCAGCGTCAGCCCCACGCTTTCGGCATAGCTCTTGGCAAAGTTGACCCAGTAGCCGATGTCAAAGGACGGCTCGGTGGGCGGCTCCGTGGATGGTTGTGTCGGCTGGGGAGGTTCTGACGGCTTCGGTTCCTCGGTTGCCGGAGGGATGGGCTGTTCTGTTTCGGATGGAGCCGGTGAAGCTGTGGTTTCCGACCGACGCTCGGACTCGTCCTTCTTTTGCTGCGGATCGCTTGTCTGCGGCGGCGTTGTGCCGCTTACTGGATGTTCGGGAACCGGTCGGCGTTCGCTTTCCGCGCTTCCTTCCGTTTCCTCATCTGCTGTCTGTGCGCTTTGTGCTTCGGGTGGCTGAGCCGGGGCTGTCTGTTCTGCCTGAGAGGTATCTTTTCCGGCAGCTTCTTCTGTCTGGCTCTCCGAAAAAGAAAACCCGTCGGGCTTTTCGGTGTTCTGTGAAGCCTTGCCGCACCCGGCAGTCAGGCACAAAAGCAGAATAAGGAATATGCTCAAAACCCTCGTTTTCATCGTGCGACCTCCTTTTCGCACTCATTTTAGCCGAAAAAAGAGGGGGAAATCAAGCCTGCGATGACGGCAGAACCTTTAATGATACCGCAAACCGGCTTTTTCGGGAACTTTGCGCTGTTTCCCTCGGCTCTCTTAGATAGCTATACTCAAGGGAGATAGAGTTTATTTAAGAGAGATAGATATTCTCTTTTCGGTTAGTCTGTTAGTATTCAAGGGGTTGGAGTGTGAGGAAGGGGAAGCGGAAAAACGTACTCCGCCTGCCGTTACCGGCTGTCACGATCCGCCCGCTGACGGAGAAAGCGGCTGTAATGCTCCAAGGCCTTCAGCACATAGTCCTCCGTTTGGCTGATGGGAATATTCTTGGGGATCAGGCTTCGCACCTTGTCCCCTCGCAGGATGATCTTTTCCCGCTGGTTGGGCTTTTCTTCACACATAATGGCGGACACCACCTCTGGCGTGAGCTTGCCCTCCGAAAAGAACTTCCGCATACGGATGGTTTGGTCATGGGAGGGCGTACACTGGTTCAGGTCGATTTCCTCTACCACATCCCGCTGGCAGCCCTCGTCCAGATAGGACAGCTCCACCGCAGGGCGCATCTTGATTCTGCCATCGTCCACAAGGTCAAGCAGTTCGGGGATAAGATTGGTAAGGCGGACATATCGCTGAATTTGTGTGTTGCTATCTGTGCCTTCGGCAGCTATAAGCTCTCTTGACTTCCCGAAAAGATTATCGTGTCCCAGTGGGACACCATTTTCTTTGCTCGGTCTGCCTGCCTGACGCTTCATCGCTTCCAAGCGCATCTTGTAGGCAAATGCCTTTTCCGAGGGAAGTATCTGCGACCGCTGGTAGTTGCTCTCCACCATCAAAATGGTGGCGGCGTCACGGTCAAGGTCTACCACCTCGCAGCGGAGCGTTTCAAATCCGGCAAGCTCACAGGCTCGTTTTCTGCGGTGTCCCGAAACAAGCTCGTATCTGCCGTCCTCCTTCTGCCGGACGGTCGCCGGGGTGATGACTCCGCGCTCCTTGACGCTCTCCACAAGCTGTAACATATCCTCATCGTCCCGCACCTTAAAGGGATGGTCGGGGAAATTGTCGATCTCCGTCAGGGGAATGTCCCGGATTTTTGCCAGCTTTGCGTCGTCCCGTTCCTCCTGCGTGGAGAACAGGTCATCGAGCGTGTTCGTGGGAAGCGTGAAGTCGCTCTTTCTGCCTGCCATCGGCTAACACCTCCTTCGTGAAATCTGCGTAGGTCTTGGACACGGTGCTGTTCGGCTCATAGGCGTATATGCTTTTTCCCTTGGACGAAACCTCTGCGGCTTTCACGGCAACGGGAATGGTCGTCCGGTAAATCCTGATCCGGCAGCCGAAGTTCTCCCGCAGCGCCTCCACGGTGCTTTTGGCGAGATTCGTTCTGCCGTCCACAAGGGTCAGCAGGATTCCGTCGATGGCAAGGTTCGGGTTGGTGTGCTTTTTTACCTTGGCAATCGTGGACAGGAGCTGCGTCATTCCCTTTGCCGGCAGATATTGCGCCTGCACGGGAATGATAACGCTGTCCGCAGCCGTCAGTGCGTTAAGGGTAATCATACCGAGGGACGGCATACAATCTATGAGGACATAATCGTAGTTGTCCTTTACTTGGCTGAGATAGTTCTTCATCACGCTTTCCCGGCTCATTGCGGTCACAAGGCTCATCTCCAGCGCCGACAGCTCAAGATTCGACGGCACAAGGTCAACCTTTTCCTCGTGGCTGAGAATCCCGGCAAATGGGTCTTGGCTTTCCTCGCGCATTACCGCCGCCAGCTTGTTGGTCAGCGTCTGCGGCAGACTGTCTGAATCCCGCCAGCCGAGGCAGGCCGTAAGGTCGCTCTGCGGGTCTGCGTCTATGAGGAGTACCTTTTTGCCCTGCATGGCAAGCCCGATTCCGAGGTTGACCGCCGTGGTGGTTTTCCCGACGCCGCCCTTTTGGTTGCATATCGCTATGGTTTTACAGTTTGGCATCTTTCGTTTTCCTCCTTCTTTGTAGATTTCATAGCCGCCTGTAATGAACGGCTATGTATATGTCCGCAGTATTTGTCCTCAACGCCCCCTGCGGCGGCTTTCGCCTTCCGGGAAACACTTGGGTCACGGTGTGCTGCACCGTGTCATAGGGCTTTCACCTCTGCCGGGTTCTCCGCCAGCTCCGTAGAGAAGTATCATAATCCTTCTGACTGTCATCGCCGTCCCGGTGGCAATCCGGGTTTCAGATCGGGGGTTCTCGCTCGTCCTCCGGTTAGGAGAAGTCACGGCGTACCCATCTTCGGGCTAATCATCAGAAGTAATGTCCCAAGTGCCTGTATATTCAATTTTCAAGGTTCACGAAGCGGCTCCCGATTGTGGTTGGGAAAGAACCCCTTCACTTACTCTGAATAAGGAAGCGATTTTTGAGGGTGTTTTTCAAAAAAAGTTGAAAAAATTTTTCGTGCCCCTTGGAAAGCAAAAAAGCCGCCCTTCCGAGAACGGAAAAGCGGCTTTGCGTTTGAATGATTTACTTGTTCATATTTATATAGTATACTGTGGTCAGGCTTATGGAAGGAGGGCAAGAGCTATGACGAACGGCAGCAACAGAAGCAAAGAGATAATAAGCAGGCTCGGTTTGTCCTCCCGGACTTTTTGCTTCATAACGAATTACGGTCAGTTCAGACGAAAACGGGGATAGTACAGGACTATCCTGATTTCGCGCAGGGCTGTTCGGTGAGCAGTTCTGCTTTTACTTTATATATGGGAGATGATACACGATGATTTATTTTACGGCAGACACGCATTTCGGTCACTACAATGTCATCCGGTTCTGCGACCGTCCCTTTGCCTCCGCCGAGGAAATGGACAAGGCGATGATTCAAAACTGGAACGATAGAGTGACCGGAAACGATACGGTATATATTCTTGGGGATATGTTTTTCCGCAGCACCAATGCGGAGGGAATCCTGAAGCGGTTGAAGGGCAAGAAGCGGCTGATCGTCGGCAACCACGACGGCTCGTGGATGACGAAGTTTGACTACGCAAGGTATTTTTTCAGCGTGGACAAGTTTTTGGAAACCTCGGACGGAAAGCGCTCTTTAACGCTATGCCATTACCCGATGCTTTCGTGGAAGCACGCGAAGCGGTCATATATGATCCATGGGCATATTCATAATGATACGAGGGCAGACTTCTGGCCGCTGATTGCCGCACGGGAGAATGTTTTGAATGCCGGTGTGGATATAAACAGCTTTAAGCCTGTAACTTTTGATGAGCTGCTGGAAAACAACCGCCATTTCAAGGAAAACTCTTTGGCGGAAAGCTATACCTGAAATGAAAAGAGCCGCTTACTCCGATTGGGAATAAGCGGCTCGAACTCTATTCAGATGTATACGACCTTCAGCTTTTTTCGCTTTGCGCCGGTCAGCTTCACCAGCACATCGTCAACGGCGTCCGTGTATTTGCCCTGCCGGATAAGCGTGTTTTTCAGGTCTATGAGGGATTTGATAACCTCCGACCGTTCCTGCTCGGTCAGATAGATATGATACTTCTGTTCTTTCATTGTCCGGCACCTCCTGACTCTTCCATTATACTCCGGCAGTTGCAAAAAACGCAAAGATGCGATTATACTATATATACTGATAGCAACAAGGCTCCAACCTTGCCGGTTGAAGCCCTGTTGCTGCCTTTGCGAATGCCACTTTTCTGTTCGTTTGAAATTATCGCCTTAGTGGGCTGTGGCATTAGGGACAGCCCTTTTCACATGTGGGAAGCCGATTATTAGGTAAGCGATTCAAAAGAGTCTATGGAAGTAGACGGAAGACCCTGCTGGGAACAGGAGGTGGTCAGACAGCAGTATCGATAAATGAACAGGAAGGGGAAGTGGAGCTGAATATCAGCTAAAGTAAACTGAAAAATATCAATGGTTGAATATAAATGGAAATATCATCGAATGACGAGGAGAGATAATTTTGACGGGCAGAAATATGCTGATACTGCGTCAGAACCCCTGAAAATACGGCAGATATTCCCTGCGAGACTTTTCTTGCCTGACCACATTACTACGCGAAAAAACTACTTTGTACCTGCCTGTGATGGATCTTCGAGGGATTTTTAGTTCTGGGTCACAGGAGGGTTGACATACGCCAAGATAAGAGGGGCAAAAAGCGCCGTGATGGTATGCTGACGGCCTCGCTTACCTGCGTTAACCAATGGTATAAGGGGAGAGAGGCAAGGTAGAGATAGATCGCACCAGCAAAGTGAGATGCCGTTTGAAAAGGCGTAAAAACAGACACGGAGATTGCATATGTGACAGAGCCTCCTTGTGCACCGGGCGAGCCCAAGATTGAAGGAGCCCCATAACAGAAAAACAAGCACAACCACCGTGCGGGCGGTTGTGCTTTCGGATTATTTTTTCGGATGTATGAGATCACAATGGCATTGAACAGCTGGACAGTGTTCGCTTACGGTGAGAGCGGCAGGTAAATGTTTACCGGGCCCAGCATCGTTCGATAGGAGCCATCCACCAGGATCTGAAGGCTCTGCACACCATCCAGAGAGCACAGAGAGCGGACAAGCCCCTGCACCACCTGCTGTTGATTGACCGTTTCATCACACAGCAGCCGAAAAGCATGGGTGGAAAAATTCAGACAGCAAACCTCACCGTCCATCCATACACTGTCCTGAGTCACACCCTCCGGCAGCAGCGGAGAAAGTCCCTCGGTCTGCGGCCCCTCCAGCAGGGCGTCCATCACCCGGCAGCAGCGATTTTCTCCCTCATAGATCAGCAGCTCCCGTTTCTCCGGCTGGAGCGCGCCTTCCTTATCCGGGAAATACAGCGTCACCGACACGGCCTTCACTACATCCTCTGAGCTGGTAAGCAGCACATCCTCCGTGGTAAATATCTGGACATCCCGGCCCGGTATGGGCTGGCCATCTACCAGGATCTGCAGCTGACGGACACCGGAGATCTGGGCGGCCGAAAGAGTGATGCAGTAATCCGCCACGGTCATATCAAGACCGGACAGAAGCCGGTAGCTCGAGGAGAAATCCAGCACCGCAAGACCATCTGAAACTGTGCACTGCAGCAGCACGGTTCCCTGGGGAATGGGGGAGGAAAAATTCAGCTGGTTATCCGGATTTTGCAGCAGTTGCACCACTTTTTTCACCTGGTCGGCGGCGTCTGCTCCCTCTTGCTGTGTCCAGTCTACGGCCTGAGAATGGATCACATCCCCGCCGGCTTCATAGGTCGGTGCAGGGTAAAAGAGACGCAGGATATGCCCATCCTTTTCATCCCGGGCACAGCCTGTCAGCAGCACCAGCAGCGCAATAAGCAGGGCTGCGGCCATGTATCGCTTTCTCATTCCGCCACCTCCGCCAGAGGGAATCGCACGACAAATTCTGTTCCGCCGCCCTCTCGGGAGGACACGGTAATTTTTCCGTTCCGGCGCTGCACCGTATCGCCCACGATGCTCAGCCCCAGGCCGGTGCCGCCGATCTGACGGGAGCGGGCCTTGTCCACCCGATAGAAACGCTCAAAGACATGGGGCATATCCTCGGCAGGGATGCCGATGCCGTTATCCGACACCGTTATCACCACCTGAGCACCGTCGATGGATACATCCGCCCGGACAAATCCGCCGGGGACGGTATATTTCACGCCGTTTTCCATGAGGTTATACAGGATTTGATGGATATCGCCCTCGGTGGCCAGCACGGCTGCAGCGGCATCGGCCTGGCAGGTCAGGGAAATGTTCCGCTGCCTGGCCACCGGCTGCAGCATCCGCACTGCCCGCTCCAAAACGGGCTTTACAGCCACCCGAACCGGCGGCTCCACCGCGCCGCTGTCGAGCCGGGTGAGACGCAGAAGATCCTCGGTGATGCGCTCCAGACGGCTGGCTTCGTCCCGGATATCCGACACAAATTCCCGGGTGGTTGCGGGATCGATGTCCTCCGTCTGCAGGATAGAGTCGGCCAGCAGCTTGATGCCCGCCAAGGGGGTTCTCATCTCATGGGAGGCATCGGACACGAAGCGGCGGCGAGCCTCCTCCGTGGTTTGCAGGCGGCCGGTGAGACTGTTGAACTCCGCGGCGATCTGGCCGATCTCGTCAGAGCCGTTTACCTGGGCCCGGTGGTTATAGGAGCCCTCCCGGACACTGCGGATGGCCTGGAGCAGGCGGCTGATGCGGCTGGTGAACATCCGCGAGAACAGCAGGCTGACACCGATGACCAGCACCGCTACCACCACGGAAATGGTCATCAGATTTTTCTCCAGACCCTTCAGCAGACCGCCCTGCTGGGCATCGTACTGATAGGCGTATACCACACCGATGATCTGGCTGCGGTATACAACAGGTGCTGCGGCCCGGCTCAGAAAAGCCTCTCCGTTATACACGCAGTAAAAGGTATCGTTGCCGTCCAGGGCCTGGGCGATCTCTGTGTAAAAGGCGTACTGCCCCCGGGCGTTTTCCTGCTGGCGGGTGTCATACAGCACCCGGGCCGTGGTGTCTGTGACCAGTACGCGGCTGGCACCTGTCTCCTCCAGACCGGACAGAGCCTTCTCCACATTGCTCTCTGTCAGGGAGGAGAGGCCCGAGAGGGCCGACTCAATGACCTTCACGCTGCCGTTGAGGGACGTCTCCTTGGAGCGGAACACCAGGTTCTGCGACTCGATGAGCGGGTATGTATTCAAAATGATCAGCACCACCGCTATGATGGAGAGGTAGCTCAGGCCGATCTTAAATTGCAGACTGCTCTTCATTTTGAAAATAGTACCCCACTCCCCACTTGGTCAGGATATAACGGGGCTGAGCCGGGTCCGGCTCCAGCTTCTCCCGCAGACGGCGGATATGCACGTCCACCGTTCGGTAGTCCCCGGCGTAGGTATAGCCCCAGACCTGATCCATCAGTTTCTCCCGGCTGAACACATGCCGGGGATTCTTCATCAGCACCTCCAGCAGGTCGTACTCCTTTACCGTCAGATCCACCACGCGGCCCTGGCGCAGGGCCACACGCTGCCCCATGTCCAGCGTGAAATCACCGCAGGAGAGAAGGCTGCTCTCCTGTGCCTTCCGTCTCATCCCGGTGGAGCGGCGCAGAAGTGCCCGGATCCGGGCCTTCAGCTCCATAATGTTGAAGGGCTTGGTCACATAGTCGTCCGCCCCGCAGGCAAAGCCCATGATCTTGTCACTGTCCTCGCTTTTGGCCGTGAGCATAATCACAGGCACGTCGGAAAAAGTGCGGATCTCCATGCATGCCTCGCTGCCGGACTTTCCGGGCATCATCCAGTCGAGAATGATGAGGTCATACGCTTCCCGCCGGGCCATGTCCACCGCTGTGATGCCGTCGTAGGCGGCCTCTACCTCGTAGCCCTCGTTCTGCAGGTTGAAGGTGATCCCCTTTACCAGCAGCTTTTCGTCGTCCACTACCAATATTTTCATTGCTGATCCTCCGTACAGACAAGGTATCGGATGCTCTCAATCAGGCTGGGCCCGATGCCCTTGACGTTGTCCAGTTCTTCGATGGTCTGAAAGGGGCCGTGCTCCTCCCGATAGGCAATGATCCGCTGGGCCAGCTTGGGCCCGATGCCCTCCACCGCCACCAGCTCCTCCTGGGTGGCGGTATTGATATTCACCGGAATGATCTGCCGCTCTATGCTGCTCTCCCGCTCGGTGGTGATCTGCCACCAGGTGTCGGATGTTCTGGCATTTTTATACAGAAGCATCCCGAGAATAAAAACAAGGGCCAGCAGGAAAAGCAGCTTTTCGGTTTTTGTGAGCTTAAATCTGACTTTCACTGTTGACTCCACCTTATTTTTTGCTTATAATTTAGCCATAAGTCTGTAAATTATGATGCTGCCGTTTTCGTTTTCCGGCGAATCCGGGGAAAATGGCGCGAGAAGAAAGTATAATAACCACCTTACCGGTATTATACCATAGATTGGGAGAAACGACTATGAAAATTCGCCGCGTTTTATCTGTTTTTTTGCTTTCCGTCCTTTTGACGGCTCTGTGCTTGACGCCCCAGGCCCTGGCGCTGGAGGCTCCCACCCTGGATGCAAAATGCGCCCTGCTGATGGATGAGACCGCCGGGAGGATGCTCTACGGACACAACGAAAAGGAAAAGGCCTACCCGGCCAGCATCACCAAGATCATGACCGCACTGCTGGTGCTGGAGGCCGTGGATCGGGGGGAGCTGTCCCTGACGCAGAATATTACCGCATCCGCCACGGCTGTCAGCAGCATCGACGAGGACAGCAGCACCGCCGGCATCGAGGCCGGAGAGGTGCTGACAGTGGAGCAGCTGCTCTACTGCCTGCTGGTGGTTTCGGCCAATGAGGCGGCCAATGTTCTGGCGGAGGCTGTATCCGGCTCCATTGGGAGCTTTGTGGATCTGATGAACCAGCGGGCCCAGGAGCTGGGCTGCGAGGGGACGCATTTTGCAAACACCAACGGACTCCACCATCCCCAGCACTATACCACCGCATGGGACATCTATCTCATCGCCCACGAGGCCATGAAGCACGACATGTTCATGACCATATGCGGCAGCAAATCCTACGACGTGCCGGCGACCAACAAATCCGACGCCCGGGAGCTGCACTCCACCAATGCGCTCATCTCCAACTGGCGCGTGCTGGGCTACATATACGACTATGCCGACGGCCTGAAGACCGGATACACCGATGAGGCGGGCCGGTGCCTGGTGGCCTCGGCGCTGAAGGACGGGCGCAGGCTGGTTTCCGTGGTGCTGGGCTGCGGCACAAAGGAGATCGGCGGCGAAACAAAGACCATGAGCTTTGTGGACTCCGCCACACTGCTGGACTGGGGCTACAACAGCTTTACCAGCAAGACCGTGTTCACCAAGGAGGATCTGATCCAGGAGGTGCCGGTGGCGCTGAGCAAGGAGACCAACGCCGTACTGGTGCACACCGCCGAGGATGTGGAGCTGCTTCTGCCCAACGATGTGACCCCGGAGATGCTGGAGCGTAAGGTCACGGTATACGGCGGCACAGCCTATGCCCCCATTGAGGCCGGGCAGGAGCTGGGCGAGATGACCCTCTCCTATGACGGAGTGACCTACGCCACGGTGAAGCTGCAGGCGGCCGACAGCGTGAGCGTAAACCGGTTTTTGCAGGGCAAATACCTGATCGGCCAGTTCTTTTCCAAGACCATTGTGAAGATATTGCTGGTGGTGGTGATCCTGCTGGTGATCCTGATCGTGGTCTGGCTGAAGGTGCTGCGTCCCAAGAATCGCTACGGGTCAAGCCGTAGAAAGCGCGGAAGCTTCCGCAACTATCGCGGCAGACGCAGAAAATAATGAAACCGGGCAGACGCCATGATTCATGGCGTCTGCCTTATTGGGAAAGGGAACCATATGCCATACGATGCGCTCAAAATTCTATATGAAGACCCATACCTGCTGGTGTGCGTAAAGCCCGTGGGGGTCTTATCCGAGGACAGCAGCTCCGGCGCGTCTATGCCGCGCCTCCTGCGGGAACACTATGCGGCCCGGCGGGAGCCGGACTACATTGCTACGGTGCATCGGCTGGACAAGGTAACAGGAGGGCTGATGATCTTTTCCCGGCGTAGGGACGTTACCGGAAAGCTCACAGCCGCCGTGGCAGAGCACAGGGTAGTGAAGGAGTATCTGGCCGTTCTCCGGGGGCATCCGGCGGAAAGGGAGGCGGAGCTGATGGATCTTTTGTTCCGGGATGCGGCCAAAAACAAAAGCTATGTAGTTAAGCGGATGCGCAAGGGGGTGCGGGAGGCCAAGCTGACCTACCGGGTGGTGGACGAAACGGAGGAGCTGACCCTTGTGCGCGTCCGCCTGCACACGGGGCGCACCCACCAGATCCGCGTGCAGTTCTCCTCCCGGGGGCTGCCGCTGCTGGGGGATATCCGGTACGGCAGCAAGGATTCCCGGTGCTCACCCGCCCTGTGGTCATACCGGCTGGCGCTGACGCACCCGATCACGGGAGACAGGATCGACATCACCCAGCCGCCGCCGATGCAGTATCCATGGGACCTGTTTTCCGGCGAGGAATTGCAGAAATGACATATCCCCGAAGCGAAAGGCATCGCTTCGGGGATATGTCAGCGTATAAAAAAAGCCTCGCAGAGTTCGCGTCCGCAGACGCGAAAAGTTGGGATCATTTTCTCTCGCGACCTGTGCGTGAGAGAAAATACCACTCAGGCTGCCAGTGTGGAATTTGTCCGTCTGCGACGGACAAATTATGCGCGCAGCAGACTGCAAGCCCTTTGTCGGAAAATTCCGGAGGAATTTTCGACAGTCTCATATATCCCCGAAGCGAAAGGCATCGCTTCGGGGATGTTTTTTTACCAGCCGTGATAGGCATCCCGCCGCCGATACCCGGCGCAGGGGGATTGATCCTCGTGGAACTCCACAAACTTCAGGGAATAAATGTCTCCGCTGACAAAGCGGTTCTGATCCGGCTGGTAGATCACCAGATAGTCGTTGCCCACACTGGCCAGGATCCCCTCCCATTGAATGGCCTGCTGGGTGCCCATGAGGAAGCTGGCCACCACGTAGTAACCCAAATTCCGGGCCAGCAGACCGCGGACGGAGCTGTTGGTCACCTCCCGGCTGCCGGCAGGCCCTTCGATGGTCTCCATGCCGCCCTGATGGAGCATCATGTGCTCCGGACGCTGGGGGATCAGAGCCATGTTGCTGCTTTGCATGGGGGTCATGCCCGTTGTGCCGGTACTGTTTTGGCCGGGATTCATGCCCATCATGTTGCCGCTGCCCAGCACGTTGGGACTCATGCCCGCCGCACCGCCGGACAGATTGCTCGGGCTCTCCGCCTGTGGATCTGTATGTATTTGCAGCATACATCACACCTCACTCAAGTTTCATAATAAGCATCTGTAGGGACGTAAAAACAGTGGTCCCCGATCCGCTCTGCGAACTGGCCCACGCCGGAGGGGAAATTGGCTCGGCAGGACCGGTCATATGGATTGTAAAACCACAGGGCATCGCCCACTATCGGCAGACGGTTGCCGGCTATAGCCCAATCCGCGATGTCGTAGTTTTCCTGGGTTGGACGCATGTTGTAGATGTTCTGGGGGTTGTAAACCCCGCCGACATATTCCAACAGACAGGTAAACTGCCCCGGCTGGAACACGATGTTATACAGGTCGCCCTGCCCCAGGCGGTCATACTCGCCGCCGACCACATTGACCCGGTTCATCACCACGCCTGCAACCGCCTTCATTCCGGTTTCACCCTCGCCTCCCGCCTCACACTGTATGAGCCGGGCCAGCAGCTCTCGCTCATCGTAGGCCATCGTTCTCACGCTCCCATTGCTCTCCATACTATGCGCCCGGTGCACCGGGGGTGAAAGAAGGGCAGGGAGACGGGACGAAAAAAGTCCCTGCCTTCCATGAATAAGGGCAGGGACTTTGGAACAGAACGGATATTATTGCAGGGAATACTTGTGCTTGTACTCGTCGTAGTACTTGGCGAAGGAATCGTCCTTCATCTGCTTCAGGCTGCGGACATACTCGTGGGTGTCGAAGGAGTCGGATTGCAGCTCGATGACGGCCAGGGCGATGTTAGAGCAGTGGTCGGCTACGCGTTCAAAGTTCGTCAGCAGGTCGTTGAAAACAAAGCCCTGATTCAGGGTGCATACGCCGCGCTGCAGGCGCTCGATGTGGTGGCTCTTCATCTCGTCGCAGAGGGTGTCCACAATCTCCTCCAGAGGCTCTACCCGGCGGGCATCCTCCACATCGCTGGCAATGAAGGTGTCCACGGAGAGCCGGAGAATGTCGCGGATGGCCGTTTGCAGAACCGTCAGCTCGTGCTGGGCCTCTTGTGAGAATACAATGTTCTTCTCGTGGATCTCCTTGGCGCACTGGGCTATATTCAGCGCGTGGTCACCGATGCGCTCAAAGTCGGAAATGGTGTGGAGATACTTGGAGACCTCCTCGCTCTGGCGGGTATTGAGGGACTTGACGGTGATCTTCATAAGATAGGTGCCCAGCTTGTCCTCAAAGCGGTCGATGGTGTCCTCCTGCTCTTCAACATGCTGGAAACCCTTTTCGGTGTAGTCATTGAGGAGATCCATAGAGTTCGCCAGGTTGCGGCAGGCGGTGTTGGCCATGGCGGAGGTGACCTCCCGGCTCTGCTCAATAGCCAGGGCCGGATGCTGCAGGAAGCGCTCCTCCAGGCGATCCATCTCCAGCTGGGCAGGGTCTGCGCCGCGCTTGTCGGGAATCAGGAAGCAGACAAAACGCTCCAGAAGGCCGATGAAAGGCGCCAGCACGATGACGGTGGCCAGGCGGAACAGCGTATTCAGCAGGGCGATGGAAACGGTGGTCATTTGCATGGACATAAAGGAAAAATGGAGGAAGGCGTTCAAAATATAGAACACGGTGGCCCAGATCACCACGCCCAGCACATCGATCAGCAGGTAGACAAAGGCGGTTCGGCGACCGTGGATATTGGCGCCCAGAGCACTGAGCAGGACGGGCACGGCGGCACCGATGGCAATGCCCATGGTGATGGGAAAGGCCACCTCAAAGGTCACAGCGCCGGTAATTGCCAGTGCCTGCAGGATACCCACTGCAGCCGAGGCGCTCTGGAGAATGCTGGTGAAGGCAATACCCACCAGAATGCCCAGAAAGGGATTGGAGAAGCTGGTGAGGATACCGGTAAAGGCTTCGCTTTCCTTCAGAGGGGCGACGGCACCGCTCATGGCGGACATGCCGAACATCAAAACGGCAAAGCCCATGAGAATATTACCCACGGACAGGGTGCTCTGGCGTTTGCTGGTCATGCGAAGGATGATGCCCACGATGGCGACGATCCCTGTGAGGGTGGTGGTGCTGAGAAGCTCCACCCATCCGCTGCCGCCGGACAGATCGGACAGGCACAGGATCCAGCCGGTAACGCTGGTGCCCAGAATGGCACCCATGACCACACCGATGGCCTGCTTCACCTGCATCATGCCGGAGTTTACGAAGCCCACCACCATCACCGAGGTGGCCGAGGACGATTGGATCACCGCTGTGACGCCTGTGCCAAGCAAAACACCCTTGAGCGGGGTGCTGCTGAGCCGGTAAAGCACCAGCTCCAGCTTGTTGCCGGCGACTTTTTTCAGGCCGTCTCCCATCAGGCTCATGCCGAACAGGAACAGCGCTACACCGCCCAGCAGGGTGATGACGTCGGATATACCCATCCGCTTTTCCCCTCCTAATTTAAAGTCTATTTAACAGTATACAAAATTTAGCGGCTGTTGTCGACAGATTTTTATCGATCAAAGGGAAAAAAGCAAGAGAATACGCATGAATTTTTTAGGAAATTTTCCATGATTTAAGATAGATTTAACAGGAAGTGGATTTTCTTTTTTACAACAATACGATATAATGGAGTCGGAAGAAGGTGAAATGAATGATCTATCTGCTGGAGGATGACGAGAGCATCCGTAAATTGGTTGTCTATGCGCTGCAGAGTCAGGGCTTTGAAGCGGTGGGCTTTGAAAGGCCGTCGGAGTTCTGGCGCGCGGTGGGCCGGCAGCTGCCGGAGATGGTGCTGCTGGATGTGATGCTGCCGGAGGAGGATGGATTGTCCGTTCTGAAAAAGCTGCGGGACGCATCGGCTACCCAGGCCATACCGGTCATTATGCTCACGGCAAAAAATACGGAGTTTGACCGGGTGACAGGGCTTGACTGCGGGGCGGACGATTTTGTATCCAAGCCATTTGGCATGATGGAGCTGCTGGCCCGGGTGCGGGCCGTGCTGCGCCGCACGGAAAAAGTGCCTCAGGAGCAGCACTGGCAGGTGGGGCCGCTGTATGTGTGCCCTCAGCGGCGGCAGGTACAGGTGAATGGACAGGAGGTTCTGCTGACATATAAGGAGTTTGAGATCCTGTCGCTGCTTTTACAGCAGCAGGGCAGGGTGCTGACAAGGGATGTGCTGATGGACCGTGTATGGGGCTTGGAGGCGGAGCGGGAGAACCGCACCCTGGATGTGCACATCCGTACTCTGCGGCAAAAGCTGGGGGCGGCCGGCGGCCTGATCGAGACTGTGCGGGGCGTGGGCTATAAGCTGGGAGGGCAGGTATGACCGGAAAGATCATCCGCAGCCTGTTTTGCCTGGCACTGCTGGTGCTGGCGGCGGGGGCCTGTCTTTTCTCCGGTATCCTGTATGGGTATTATGAAAAGCAGTCCTTTGCCTCTCTGTCTCAGGAGGCGCAGCAGCTGCAGCAGAGCCTGGAGTACATTTCCCCGGATCAGATACGCTCTGCGGACCGCATCACCCTCATCGATTCCGACGGCACGGTGCTCTATGACAGCGTGGCTAAGGCATCCGGTATGGAGAACCACCTGAGCCGGGAGGAGGTCTCCCAGGCATTGCGGGAGGGCTCCGGCAGGAGCAGCCACTATTCCAGCACGGTCCTGCGAAAGAACCTATACTACGCTTTGCGCCTCAAGGACGGCTCGGTGCTGCGCCTGAGCCGGGAGCAGAGCAGTCTGGGGGCCATGCTGCTGAATATGGCCTGGCCCATTGCGGCCACGGTGGCGGTGCTGCTCATTCTGACGGCGGCCCTGTCGGTGCGGCTGGCCCGGCAGATCACGAAGCCCATCAACGCCATCTCCCCGGATGACCCCCAGGACGTGTACCCGGAGCTGCAGCCCCTGACCCAGCGCCTGCGGCAGCAGAAGGACACCATACGCAGGCAGATGGACGAGCTGAGCCGCCGTATGCGGGAGTTTTCCGCCATGACGGAGAACATGAGCGAGGGATTCCTGCTCATCGACCAGAAGGGGCGTGTGCTGACGGAGAACCACAGCGCGGCGGTGCTCCTGCCGGCGGGAGCGGATAACATCGCTCGCTGCACGGAGGGGCGGCTCCGGCAGGCGGCGCAGCAGGCGCTGTCCGGCCGGCGGTGCGAGCAGCTGGTGCAGCAGGGGGAGAGAACCCTTTCCGTAATCGCAAGCCCTGTGCTGGAATCCGGCCAGGTCACAGGCGCGGTGGTGCTGTCCATGGACGTGACGGAGCGGGAGCAGCGGGAACAGCTGCGAAGAGAATTTTCCGCCAATGTGTCCCACGAGCTGAAAACACCTCTGACGTCCATCTCCGGGTTTGCTGAGCTCATGAGCCAGGGCCTTGTGCCGCCTGATAAGGTACGGGAGTTCAGCCGGGATATCCAGAAGGAATGTGCCCGACTGACAAACCTGGTGGAGGATATCATTGACCTGTCCCGGTTGGAAGAGGGGGGCGGCGATATGGAGTGGAAGGATGTGGAGCTATACGGACTGTGCGATGAAGTGATGCAGAGCCTGGAATCCATCGCAAAAAAGCAGGAGATCACATTACAGATGCAGGGTCAGGCGCAGACGGTACACGGCGTGGAGCAGGTACTGCACGAGATGGTCTACAATCTCTGCGACAATGCCATAAAATACAACCACCCTGGCGGCCGGGTCACCATAACGGTGGGACGGCAGGAGCAGGGGGTCTATGTGTCGGTGGCGGATACCGGCATCGGCATTCCCCCGGATCACCAGAGCAGGGTGTTTGAGCGGTTTTACCGGGTGGATAAGAGCCATAGCCGTGCTATCGGCGGCACGGGACTGGGGCTGTCCATTGTGAAGCACGCTGCTGCGCTGCACAGCGCGCAGATCGACCTGCAGAGCCAGCCGGAGCAGGGAACGACCATCACCGTGACCTTTCCCGGGGAATGACGGCAGGTGCTTGACGGACGGAATACGGAAGATGCAACAAGGGACGATCTCCGGCGGAGCCGGAGATATCAGCGGGGCGGAAAAGCCTTTTCCGCCCCGCTGGCTAAGTTTTTGAAACTCTGAAAAAAGTTTCAAAAACTATGGATTTCAATGGTAAGGGACACCCCGCTTGGGTTTCCCTCACACACCCTTCCTTACCGTTATCGCAAATATACTACTTTACCGACAGACTCAGACCTCCGGCGGAGCCGGAGGGCTGAGTCTGTCGATTTTACCTTATTTTACTTTACCAGCAGTTTCTTCTTGAGAACCAGCGCGGCACCGGTCACGGACAGAACCACTGCCGCAGCCAGCAGCGCGATGCCGGCATCACCGGTTTCGGGGTTGGTATCCGCGTCGGGGGTATTGGTGTCGGGGGCATCGGTGTCATCCTTGTCGGGCACGGCGGGTGCGGCGGCGGGGATAGCTTCCGTCTTGGTCTGCTGACATACCGTCCAGTAGTAGCTGCTTTCCCAGCCGTCAGGCAGGACGATGTAGCCGGAGGCGCCATTCCAGGAGGTGTAGGGGTAGGCACCGTACATGGAGTCGGGTGCTTCCGCGGTGAAGCTGGCCTCGGTACCGCCGACCTTATAGCCTGCGTACATATCGGTGGTCAGGACGGGGAAGGGGCGCAGGGGGGAGAGAGCATCTTGACGGTGGAGGGTTTTTCCGGTATACTAACAAAAAAGAAGGAGGATTTGCTATGGGTTTTGTGGCGATAATCGGCCTGATCTTTGGGCCGCTTGTATGTCTGCTGTTTGCCGGGTGGTTTTATGTGCGCTGGCAGAACGAGGAGGACGAGGAAAAGGCTCTGCCGAACAGAAAGGTGTGCTTCCGCTTTCTGATCGCCGCCGGGGTGTGCCTGGTGGTATTCGGCGTGCTGAAGCTGATTTTCCCCATTACATAAATATGCAAAAAATGAGCACCGGCCAATGCCGGTGCTCATTTACTTACCTGTATTCAGGGAAGAGGTCAGGTGAAGTCGGGATAGCCGTCCTTCAGCGTTTCGTCATAGATGGCGCGCTCACCGCCGATGAACTTCGGACGTACCCGGGCCGCCAGGACAATGGCGCTGCCGATATGATCCTGATCCAGACGGACGGGGACAGCCACCTTCTTCAGGTGCATGCCGATCAGCGTACCGCCGATGTCCAGACCGGCGTCTGCGTGGATCTCCTCCAGGGCTACAGGGTGCCGGAAGCTATTATAGGCGGCGGTGGCAAAGGAGCTGCCCGCCTTGGGCTGGGGCTTGACATTCACGATCTCTGCACCGGGAACGGCCTCGTGCTCGACGATCAGAGCACGGTTCAGATGCTCGCAGCACTGGGCGGCGATATAGATCCCCTGGGGGGCAAAGACACTGTTGAGGCCGTTGAAAATGGCCTGGGCTACCTCGGGCGTGGACCAGCTGCCCACGCGCCGCCCCACCACCTCGCTGGTGCTGCAGCCCACCACAACGATCTGCCCCTGATGCAGATGCGCTGCATCCAGCAGCTGCTGGGCGGCCTTAGCCGCCTCACTCTGTACCTGCCAGAACAGTTCTTTTTTCTCCAATTCATGCACGACTCCGGCCATGATGATATCATCCTTTCCTTTGGGGAGAAAACACTCCCTGCCAATGATGACAGGCGGAGGCCGCATCGCCTCCGCCTGCGCATATACAGTGTATCACGCCAGAGCCAGTTTGTCCAGTGCTTTGCTGCGCTTGAGCACGGTGAAGAGGATCAGGCCGATGGCCAGGCCCATGGCCGCCTGCACCAGGTTGCCGGGGATGCTGGCGGCAGCGCCGATGCCCTTGCCCAGCAGCAGACCGGCATAGCCAAAGTAGCCGACGACCATGATGATCTCGGCCACCACGCCGCTGACCACATAGCCTACGGGCTTATTGGCCATAGCCTTGGCGATGAGGGCGGCCACCAGAGCCATCACGCCCTTAATGACCAGAGTGCCGGGGGCATAGTGGGCGTAGCCGTTGAGCAGGTCGGTGAGCATGGAGCCGATCCCGGCGGCAGCACCGCCCCACCAGGGGCCCAGCAGCCAGCCGGAGAGCAGCACGCAGCTGTCGCCCAGGTTTACATAGCCCTGCATGGGGGAGGGGATCTGAACCACCATAGTGGCTACATAGGTCAGCGCGGCCATCAAGGCGGCAAAGACCAGATTGCGGATTCGTTTATCTTTCATTTCATTCACCTCTTGCGTTTTTTCCATGTCTGTATTATAGTAGGAACTGGGTATATTAAAATACCCATTACGATATTGTTTGATAATACCAGATGGAGGCCATATGCTGACTTACACGCTGGAAAAACAGAATAGAGAGAGCCTGTATGAGCAGCTATACCGCTTCATTCGGGAGGATATCCTGACAGGACGGCTGCAGGCGGGGGAGAAGCTGCCCTCTAAGCGGACGCTGGCCCAGCATCTGGAGGTGAGCATCATCACCGTGAAAAACGCATATGAGCAGCTACTGGCGGAGGGGTACATCCACGCCATGGAGCGCTGCGGATACTTCGTGTCCGAGGTGGATCGGCCGCCGGAGAGCCGACAGGCTGCTCACACCCTGTGCACGGAGCCGAGAAGGGAGAAGGGGTGGTTGCTGGACTTTGCATCCGGGGCCATGGATCCGGCGTACTTTCCCTTTACCGTATGGGCGCGGCTCATGCGCCAGACCATACTGGAACAGGACAAGGAGCTGCTGCGGGCGGCACCATACAACGGCGCGGCGGAGCTGCGGGCGGCCATTGCGGACTATCTGCAGCAGTTCCGAGGGATGCAGGTGGATCCGGAGCAGATCATTGTGGGCGCCGGGACGGAGCTGCTGTACCACATGCTGATCCAGCTCCTGGGAAGGGATAAATGCTACGCGGTGGAGGATCCCGGATACAGCAAGATCGCCGCCATATACGAGAGCAACCTCGTGCAGGTGAAGTACATCGGAATAGACGAGGCGGGCCTGTCTGCGGAGGAGCTGCGGCAGCAGTCGGCCCAGGTGGTGCATATTTCCCCCACCCACCACTATCCCACCGGGACGGTGATGCCCATCGGGCGGCGGCAGGAGCTGCTGCGCTGGGCCGCGGAGCAGCCGGAGCGGTATATACTGGAGGACGACTACGACAGCGAATTCCGCTTTGTGGGCAGGCCGATCCCGACGCTGTATTCCACGGACGAAAACCAATGCGTGGTGTATCTGAACACGTTCTCCAAGACCATCGCGCCGTCTATCCGCATCAGCTATATGATCTTGCCGCCGAGGCTGCTGCAGCGATATCGGGAGAACCTGGGCTTCTACGCCTGCACAGTGTCCGGGTTTGAGCAGTATACCCTGGCGAAATTTCTGGAGCGGGGGTATTTTGAGCGGCATCTGGGCCGCATACGAAACCGATACCGGCAAAAGAGGGATCAGGTGATAGAGGAGTTTATGCAGGGGCCGCTGGCGGGCCGGGTGAAGATCACAGGGCAGGACGCGGGGCTGCACTTTCTGGCTCAGCTGCAGACGCAGCTGCCGGATCATGAGCTGCAGCGACGGGCTGCGGAAAGGGGACTGAGGCTTGCCATGCTGTCAGATTACTATCACCAAAAGCAGGAGGCCAGGCAGCACACGCTGGTGGTGAACTATTCGGGGCTGGATATGCAGCACCTGCCGAAGGCACTGGAGGATCTGGCGGATATGATAAAGGAGGAGTCAACGTGTACGACGAATTGACAAGAAGCGACCTGCAGAAAATGCAGGAGGAGATCGATTATCGGGTGCGGGAGCTGCGGCCGAAGCTCATTGAGGATGTGCAGACCGCCCGGGCCTTTGGAGATTTGAGTGAGAACTTTGAGTACAAATGCGCCAAGCAGGAGAAAAACCGGAACGACAGCCGCATCCGCTATCTGCAGCGGATGATCAAAACGGCCAGGGTCATTGAGGACCGCTCCGGGGCGGACACCGCAGGACTGTACGACACCGTGGAGATCCTCATGGAAAACACGGGGAAGAAGCGGAAGATCACACTGGTGACCACCCTGCGGCAGGATGCCCTGAAGGGACTGATCAGCAAGGAATCCCCGGTGGGCCGGGCGGTGCTGGGGCACAAGGCCGGGGAGCGGGTACAGGTACAGATGGAAAACGGCAGCACCTATTGGCTGCAGATCTGCGCCGTGGAGAAGGGGACGGATGACGGCTCCATCCCCATCGGCAGTTTTTGATAGGAGGATATAGAAATGGAGAAAACCTGGGCTATTGTAGCAGGAGGATGTTTTTCGCCCCTGCGGGAGATAGAAAAGTGCGGGTACATCGTGGCCTGCGACAAGGGCTATGCGTATCTGCGGCAGGAAGGGGTGCGGCCGGATCTGCTGGTGGGGGATTTTGACTCCTACACCGGGCCGCTGCCGGAGGATGTGCCGAGACTGGATCTGCCGGTGGAGAAGGACGATACGGACACCATGGCGGCCATCCGACACGCTGTTTCCAACGGGTGTGAAAGGATATACCTTTACTGCGCTATGGGCGGCAGGCTGGATCACCTGCTGGGGAACCTTCAGGCGGCGGCCTATGCCGCCCGGCATGGAGTGCGGGTGCGCCTGGTGGACGAGGAGAACGAGATGCTGATATTCACCGGCGGGCACGCGTCGGTGCCGGAGCGGGAGGGATACTCCCTTTCGGTGCTGGCCCTGTCGGATCGGTGTACCGGGGTGAGCATCCACGGCACCAAGTATGAGCTGGACAATGCCACCGTGGAAAACAGCTTTCCCATCGGCGTGAGCAACCAGTGGCAGGGGTCGGCGGAGATCACCGTGGAGCAGGGCGTGCTGGCGGTGATAGAATCAAAAATGTAAACGGTAAATACTATAAATACTATAAATACGGACCGGGCTTTCCGAAGAAAGCCCGGTTTTTCATATTTCGGGAAAAATGCGGCAAACTAAAGGTATCTTTTTGCGGGAGGATGGAAGTTATGACAGCAAAGCGCCTGGGACGGCAGACGGTGAAGCTCTCTTCGCCGGTGAGCGTCTTGTCCTACGCCAACATCGGCGGCAAGCAGGAGGCCAAGGGGCCTCTGGCGGGTTATTTTGACGAACTGAATCCGGACGCCTATTTCGGGCAGAAAAGCTGGGAGAAGGGGGAGTCCGCCATGCAGCGGTTTGCCCTGCAAAAGGCCATGGAAAAGGGCGGGCTGCAGGCGGAGGATCTGGACTATGTGCTGGCGGGCGACCTGCTGAACCAGTGCATCGGTACCTCCTTCGGCCTACGGGATTTCAAGATCCCGTTTTATGGACTATACGGCGCCTGCTCTACCATGGGGGAGAGCCTGTCCCTGGCGGCGCTGCTGATCGACGGGGGCTTTGCCGGCATCGTGGGCGCCATGACCAGCTCCCATTTCTGCACGGCGGAGCGGCAATACCGCATGCCGGTGCTGTACGGCAACCAGCGCACCCCCACCGCCCAGTGGACAGCTACGGCCTCGGGCTGCTGCATTCTCGGTCGGCAGGGGGACGGGCCGTATATCACTCACACCGTCTGCGGACGCATTGTGGATCTGGGTATCAAGGATGTGAACAACATGGGGGCCGCCATGGCCCCGGCGGCCTACGACACCCTATCGGCGCTGTTTCGGGAGACAGGGACATCTCCGGCGGAATACGACCTGATCGTGACGGGGGATCTGGGAGAATTGGGCCACGACATCGTGGCGGATTTCTTCCGGGAGGACGGCATCGAGCTGGGGGAGAAGTATACGGACTGCGGCCTGCTGCTGTATGACCGGGAGGGACAGGACATGCATGCCGGTGGCTCCGGGTGCGGCTGCTCGGCAGCGGTGCTGAACGGGTATCTGCTGGGTGGGCTCCGGGCCGGACGGTGGAAAAAGATCGTGTTCGCGCCCACAGGCGCGCTGCTGTCGCCCACGTCGTCTTTCCAGGGGGAGAGCATACCGGGCATCTGCCATGCGGTGATCATTTCGGCGGGAAAGGAGAATTGAGATGCAGTATCTTCATGCTTTTTTATGCGGCGGCGTGCTGTGTGCCATCGGACAGCTGCTCATCGATAAGACGCAGCTGACCCCGGCGAGAATTCTGACGGGTTATGTGGTGGCCGGGGTGCTGCTGCAGGCCATAGGCATCTACCAGGCTGTGGTGGACTGGGGCGGCGCAGGAGCCACGGTGCCCCTGACGGGATTCGGCTATTCCCTGGCCAAGGGGACGGCCAAGGCCGTGGAGGAGCAGGGCCTGCTGGGGGCGCTGACCGGAGGGTTGACGGCCACCGCGGGAGGCATCGCGGCGGCGGTGGTATTCGGCGTGCTCATGGCAATTTTGTTCAAACCGAAAGAAAAACGTTGACAAATACCCTTGGGGGGTATACAATGGCGCTGTACTAAAAATACCCCCAGGAGGTATATGGAAATGGATCATTGCTGCTGCCATCAAAAAACGAAGCATCGCTCTGTGGAGGAGCAGAAAAGCCTTGCAAACCGCCTCAGCCGGATCGAAGGGCAGGTCAGGGGCCTGCGGGATATGCTGCAGAAGGATGCCTACTGTACAGACATTCTGGTGCAGGTGTCGGCGGTAAACGCAGCGCTGAACAGCTTCAGCAAGGAGCTGCTGGCTACACACATCCGTACCTGCGTGGCCGATGGCATCCGCCGGGGGGACGACGAGGTCATCGACGAGCTGGTGACCACGCTGCAGAAGCTCATGAGGTGAGGGGGCGCTTTCAATGACGAAACAATTTGCTGTGACAGGCATGACCTGCGCGGCCTGCTCGGCCCATGTGGAGCGGGCGGTGTCGCAGCTGCCAGGGGTGAAGACGGCGGCGGTGAATCTGATGCTGGGGCGGCTGAACGCCACCTATGACGAGGGAGAGGTCACTGCCCAGGAGATCATCGACGCGGTGATCCGGGCCGGATACGGTGCCCGGGAGGCGGACGAGAAGGATCTGGCACCGGACAAGCAGCAGGACGAGGTGGTGTCCGCCATGGGGCGGCGGCTTTTGTGGTCGGTGATATGCTTGGTGCCGCTGTTCTATATCAGCATGGGGCACATGATGGGCCTGCCGGTGCCGATGATATTCCATATGAAGCCCCTGGTGCTGGCCCTGGCGGAGCTGGTGCTGGTGATACCGATCATTATTCTGAACCGCGCGTATTTCACCGTGGGATTTTCCCGGCTCTTCCGGGGCAGTCCCAATATGGACTCGCTGGTGGCCCTGGGCGCTGTGGCGGGACTTGTATACAGCCTGATCGAGATGTATCTGCTGGCGACGGGACGCCGGACGGGGATGCCGGACCTGTACTTTGAATCCGCCGGGATGATCCTGACCCTGGTGACCGTGGGCAAATACCTGGAGCAGCGCTCCCGGAAAAAGACCACCGGGGCCATCTCCGCCCTGCTGCGTCTGGCACCGGACAGCGCTGTGGTGCGGCGGGACGGCCAGGAGGTTACGGTGTCGGCGGCGGAGATCGTTGTGGGTGACACGGTGATTGTTCGCCAGGGGGGGAAGATCCCGGTGGACGGCGTGGTGACCAAGGGAAACGCGTCGGTGGACGAATCGGCCCTTACGGGAGAGAGCCTGCCGGTGGAGAAAACAGAGGGCTCGGCTGTGACCTCGGCCACGGTGGTGATGAGCGGCTATGTGGAGCTTGAGGCCCAGCGGGTGGGCAGCGACACGACCCTGTCCCAGATCGTGCAGCTGATGGAGGAGGCTGCCTCCTCCAAGGCACCCATCTCCCGGCTGGCGGATCGGATCAGCGCCGTGTTCGTGCCGGTGGTCATTGGGATCGCTTTGGCGGCGGCCCTGCTGTGGTACTTTGTGGGAGGGCAGGGCATCCGGTTCTGCCTGTCCATCGGCATTGCGGTGCTGGTGATCTCCTGCCCCTGCGCACTGGGTCTTGCGACGCCGGTAGCCATCATGGTGGGTACGGGCAAGGCGGCCCAGAGCGGTATCCTCATCAAATCTGCCGAGAGTCTGGAGCTGCTGGGCAAGGCCCAGACCGTGGTGCTGGACAAGACCGGCACGGTAACAGAAGGCAAGCCCCGGGTGACGGATATTGTGTGCGGCAGCGCGCGAGAGGAGGAGCTGCTGCAGGCGGCGGCCTCCGTGGAAAAACCGTCGGAGCACCCGCTATCCGCTGCCATTACCCAGGCGGCGCAGGAGCGGGGCCTGGACATTCTGCCGGTGACGGATTTTGAGGCCGTTGCGGGCGGCGGCGTGCAGGCCGTGCTGGATGGGCGGAAAATGATCGCGGGAAATCAATCCTTTATGGAACGCGCAGGCGTGGATACGGCGGCGGTGCAGGAGAAGGCCGGAGCCTTGGCCGCTCAGGGAAGGACAGCGTTGTACTTTGCCCGGGAGGGTAAGCTGCTGGGTATGATCGCTGTGGCGGATGTGGTGAAGCCGGACAGTGCGGCGGCTATCAAGGCCTTGCAGGATGCCGGCCAGGAGGTCGTGCTGCTGACGGGGGATAATGAGGTCACTGCCCAGGCCATCGCCGGACAGGTAGGTGTGCGGCGGGTACTGGCCCAGGTGCTGCCCACGGACAAGGCCGCCTGTGTGGAGAAGCTGCAGAAGGAAGGACGCTGCACCATCATGGTAGGCGACGGCATCAACGATGCCCCGGCTCTGGCCCGGGCGGATGTGGGTCTGGCCATCGGCGCAGGCACGGATATCGCCATCGAGTCGGCGGATGTGGTGCTCATGCGCAGCTCCCTGTGGGATATCGTTACCGCCACGGAGCTATCCCGGGCGGTGATCCGCAACATAAGAGAGAACCTGTTCTGGGCATTTATCTATAACGCCATCGGTATCCCGGTGGCAGCGGGTGTGCTGTACCCGGCGCTGGGGATCACGCTCAACCCCATGATCGCCGCAGCGGCCATGAGTTTAAGCTCCGTGTGCGTGGTGACTAACGCCCTGCGCCTGCGGCTGTGGAAGGGGCCCGTCTGCCCCAAGACCGAAACAAAAACAATCAATCAGGAGGGAACCGGTATGGAGAGAATTCTGACCGTAGAGGGCATGATGTGTGCCCATTGCTCCGGACGGGTGGAGGGCGCGCTGAATGCACTGCCCGGCGTAAGCGCCCATGTGGATCTGGAGAAAAAGGCCGCCACGGTCACAGCTGGTGCGGAGGTCACGGACGATGCGCTACGCAAAGCCGTGGAGGACGCCGGATACAAGGTGACTGCGATTCGGTGACAGCCCATTCGGGCGCAAAAGCTCCCCCGCAGCTGCGGGGGAGCTTTTGTTTGCGGCAGTTTTTACTTGTCCAGCTCCTCGTCCAGCTCATCCAGACTGCGGAGCATGTCATCAAAGCCGGAGAGATCCGTCTCTTGCAGAATGTCCCGGGCGCTCTGGAGCTTTTCGATAAAGCGGCTCAGCAGTTCCTTGTAGCGGGTGCTGTTTTCGCCGCACCAGCTGCGCTGCCTGGACACCGTTTCGTGGAGACGCTGGATGGCCTGGGCGCGGAATTCCTCCGTCCGGCGGTGGGCATTGATCTCAATTTCTGCGATGTGATCCCGGATCTTTGCGTATTCGTCCGCCTGAACCTGCAGTTCATCGCAGTGTTCCTGGGTCTGGTGCAGCGATTCCTGAAGCTGGCGGTTTTCCGCCTCCAGACACTGGACCTGCGCGGTAAGCGTCTCGATCTCCCGGCGGGAATCCTGGCAGCTCTCTGCCTGCTTGCGCAGAATGGCCAGCTGCTGGCCCAACTCGCCGTTCTGGCGGCGCAGGTCGTCCCCGGCGCGGGTCAATTCCTCCATCTGGGCCTGATTTTCCTTGGTGATCTTTTCAATATAAGCGACCACATCCTCCCGGTCGAAGCCGCCAAACATACGCGTTCTGAAATTCACGCTCATAGTATCCTCCGTTTCGCCTGAGACCGCCTGAAAGGCCACAGGGAATAGTGCTTTTATGCTTCAACAATAGCACAAATTTGGCGTTATGACAAGCGGGAAATGGCCTGGAAGAAAAAAGAACGGTTTTTTTATAAAAAATGCTTGCATTTTGTTTCGGGACGTGGTAATATAATCAAGTCGTCAGGAATGAGACATGCGCCGTTAGCTCAGCTGGATAGAGCGTCTGGCTACGGACCAGAAGGCCGGGGGTTCGAATCCCTCACGGCGTGCCACCCCGAAACCGTTGAAATTAAACGGTTCCGGGGTTTTTCTTTTGCCCTGCTGCCCGTTTGCATCGGCACTATTTCCAACACTTTACCCCTTTATTTTTTCAGTACGCCTATCGCAGTTGTCGGCAGCGGCAGAGTGCGGTAGGTGTTTTTGATTTTCGGTGGGATCAATGTAATAGCATACCTATACACTGCTTTCTTTGGCTTCACGGAAAAAGGCGCTTAACTGCTCCGTGCAGTTGACACTCTCACGCTTCATCCGGCTAATTCTGACAGGCATTTTAGCTATTTTGCATATGGCGCTATGAGGAAAAAAAGTGTATATTGATACCAAGTAAATCATTTTATAAATGAAAGGATAGCCGTATGCAGCAGATCACACAAATTAAAAAGGTCCTGGTGGCCAATCGCGGTGAGATCGCCGTGCGCATATTCCGCGCCTGCTACGATCTGGGCCTGCACACCGTGGCCATCTATTCCAATGAGGACACCTATTCTCTGTTCCGCACTAAGGCGGACGAGGCATATCTGGTGGGAGAAAAAAAGTCCCCGCTGGGTGCGTATTTGGACATTCCCGGCATCATCGGCCTTGCCCGCCGCCGCGGCGTTACCGCCATCCACCCTGGTTACGGCTTTCTGTCAGAGAACGCCGACTTTGCCCGTGCCTGCGAGGAAAACGGCATATTGTTTGTGGGGCCGAGCTCCCAGGTGCTGGCGCAGATGGGCGATAAGCTCAGCGCCAAGGAAATCGCCATCAAATGCGGCGTGCCCATCATCCCCGGCTGCACCGAGCCGCTGCGGGATGCCGACGATGCGCTGGAGAAGGCGCGCAGCTTTGGCTTCCCGGTGATATTAAAGGCTTCCGCCGGCGGCGGCGGGCGCGGTATGCGCCGCTGCGACAGCCCTGAGGAGGTCAAGACCGCCTATGAGCTGGTGCACAGCGAGGCGGAGAAGTCCTTCGGCTGCGGCGACATCTTTATGGAGAAATATCTGGTGGAGCCGAAGCACATCGAGGTGCAGATCCTGGCCGACAAATACGGCCATGTTTACCACCTGGGTGAGCGCGACTGCTCTCTTCAGCGCCGGTATCAGAAGGTGGTGGAGTTTGCCCCTGCCTGGTCGGTGCCCCAGGAGACGGTGGAGGCGCTGCGCCGCGACGCAGTGAAGATCGCCAAGTCCGTGGGCTATGTCAGCGCCGGGACGGTGGAGTTCTTGGTGGACAAGTCCGGCAACTACTACTTCATCGAGATGAATCCCCGCATTCAAGTGGAGCACACTGTGACTGAAATGGTCACAGGCGTGGACATCGTTCGCGCCCAGCTGCTGGTGGCCGCCGGATACCCCCTGGACTGCCCGGAAATCGGCCTGACAAAGCAGGAGGATGTACATTTCGACGGTTACGCCATCCAGTGCCGGGTGACCACCGAGGATCCCTCCAACAATTTCGCCCCCGATAACGGTAAGATCACGGCCTATCATTCCCCCGGTGGCTTCGGCGTCCGTTTGGACGGCGGCAATGTGGGTGTGGGCACCGTTATTTCTCCCTATTACGACTCCCTGCTGGTGAAGGTAACAAGCTGGGACCGCACTTTCCCCGCTGCCTGCCGCAAGTCGGCCCGGGCCATCAACGAGGTGCGCGTCCGGGGCGTTAAGACCAACATCCCCTTTGTTACCAATATTTTGGCACACCCCACCTTTATCGCAGGCCGGTGCCATACCAAGTTTATCGACGAGACCCCGGAGCTGTTTGAGCTTGTGGACTCCCGTGACCGGGCTACCCGCGTGCTGCGTTACATCTCTGAGATTCAGGTGGCCAACCCCAACGCCGAGCGCCACCAGTATGACATTCCCCGCTTCCCGGAGGCGAAGGAGCCCCTTGGTTCTGGCCTGAAGCAGATTCTGGACGAAAAGGGGCCAGATGCGGTGAAGCAGTGGGTGCTGGAGCAGAAGAAGCTGCTGCTGACCGACACCACCATGCGCGATGCGCACCAGAGTCTGCTGTCCACCCGTATGCGTACCCGGGATATGGTAAAGGGCGCCGATGGCGTGGCAGACATTCTCCGGGACTGCTTCTCGCTGGAGATGTGGGGCGGGGCCACCTTCGATGTGGCCTACCGCTTCCTGCATGAGTCTCCCTGGGAGCGTCTGCGCTTGCTGCGGGAGAAGATTCCCAACATTCCCTTCCAGATGCTGCTGCGCGGCTCCAATCTGGTGGGCTATGCAAACTATCCCGACAATCTGGTGCGTGCCTTCGTGGCGGAGGCCGCCCAGCGGGGCATCGATGTGTTCCGTGTTTTCGACTCTCTGAACTGGATACCGAGCATGGAGGTAGCCATGGAGGAGGTACTCCGGCAGAACAAGCTGCTGGAGGCTACCATGTGCTACACCGGCGACATTCTGGACGAGACGAAGGACAAGTATACCTTAAAATACTATGTAAACCTCGCCAAGGAGCTGGAAAAGCGGGGCGCGCACATGCTGGCTATCAAGGATATGTCCGGCCTGTTGAAGCCTTATGCCGCCAAGAAGCTGGTGTCCACCCTGAAGCAGGAGGTGGGGCTGCCCATCCATCTGCATACCCACGACACCACCGGCAACCAGGTGGCCGCCCTGCTGCTGGCCGCCGAAGCTGGCGTGGATGTGGTGGATGTGGCTTGTGCTCCCATGGCGGGCCTTACCAGTCAGCCCTCTCTGGACGCGGTGGTGGCTGCCCTCCAAGGCACAGAACGCGACACCGGGCTTGACCTGCGCCGTGTACAGGAGCTGAGCAACTACTGGTCTGATGTGCGCCTGCGTTACGAGAGCTTCGACCACGGACTGAAGTCCTCCACCACCGACATCTATCGCTATGAGATACCCGGCGGCCAGTACACAAATCTCCGCCCGCAGGTGGAATCCCTGGGCCTGGGCGACCGGTTCGAAGAGGTCAAGGAGATGTACAAGACCGTCAATGATATGCTGGGCGACCCGGTGAAGGTCACTCCGTCGTCCAAGGTGGTGGGCGATCTGGCCATCTTCATGGTGCAGAACGACCTGACACCGGAGAATATCGTCCAGCGCGGCGAAGCAATGGCTTTTCCGGACTCCGTAGTGTCCTACTTCAAGGGCATGATGGGGCAGCCTGCTTGGGGCTTCCCCACGGATCTGCAAAGGGTGGTGCTCAAGGGGGAGCAGCCCATCACCTGCCGCCCCGGCGCGCTGCTACCTCCTGTGGACTTTGAGCAGCTGCAGCATGAGGTGGAGCAGTTTCATGAGGCACCGGAGAAGAAGGATATCATCTCCTACGCCATGTATCCCAAGGTATACGAGGACTTCTGCCGCCACCGCAAGGAGTACGGCTACATCACCCGTATGGGCAGCCATGTGTTCTTTAACGGCATGGCTCTGGGTGAGACCAACAAGATTAATATCGAGGACGGCAAGACCCTCGTCATCAAGTATCTGGGCTTGGGCGACCACAACAGCGACGGCACCATCAATGTTCAGTTTGAGCTGAACGGTATGCGCCGGGAGGTCACTGTCCGCGATCCTCATGTCTCGGAGCAGACCCGCCAGGCTACGCTGGCCGATGAGTCAGATCCCCTGCAGGTGGGCACATCCATACCCGGTATGGTGTCCAAGCTCTGCGTCAAGCAGGGCGACCGGGTGGAAAAGGATCAGGTGCTGGCAGTTATCGAGGCCATGAAGATGGAGACCGCCATTACCGCCCGTACCGCAGGCACGGTCAAGGCCATCCGGATCAAGGAGGGGCAGCCTGTCAAGGCCAGGGAGCTGCTGATGGAGCTTGAGGCCGTACCGCAAAACTAAAAAAGAAATTCTGAGAGGCTCCGCTGTCCGGCGGAGCCTCTCGTTTTTCCTGCTCCATCTCGCCGTTCTGATTGCCATTACGGTGACTTATACACTGATCCTCACAAGAACACTGCCGGAAAATCAATGGAAAGAAGGCCATGAGAATGAATAACAAAGCCAGTATTACTGCCCTGATGAGTTCCTTCGGATGGGTGTTTCATGCAGAAAACGAAGAACATCCGGTTTTTGCAGATCAACTTGCCAAAGAGCTGCTGACACCGGATGATATTCAAAGGGATGTGATCGACAAGGCCGGGGCAGATATGAAAGCTTTTGAGCATGTCAATTACTGCCTTGCTGTTAGGAAGAAATAAAGCTTACGGAGGTAACGATGAAATACACGGATATATTGATTGGCTGCTGCGGACTGGACTGCGAAAAATGCGATGCCAGAATCGCAACACTCGCAAACGACAACGCCCTGCGTAAAAAAACCGCCGCCCTATGGACAGAGCTCAACGGGGTAACGATCCTACCTGAAATGATCAACTGTGTCGGCTGCCGGGTTGAAGGTGAGAAAACACCGTTTTGTGATAAGCTATAGAGGAGCCGGAGATGCCCGGCAGCACCATGGCGGTGATGGCTACCACCCCGGGTAGAAACAGGTATGCCGCGTCTACCAGCCGCAGCCCTGCCATGTTCACCGTCAACGGCCCCGTGCTGCCCCGTAGAATGGTCAGAGTCACTACCAACGCCGTACCCAGCAGTGCGAAGGGGAAATTCTGCCGGCGGCGCAGAGCGGCTTTCTCCGCCAGGGCCACAAAGGGGATGGAGACCACCGTCAGGCCCAGAAACAGGCTGCTCATAAAGTAGATGTGTGCAGAGAACAGATTTGCCAGCAGCGACACGCACAGGCCCATGCCGATCACCCAGCCCGCGCCCAGCTTCAGGAGATAGTGCAGGGCTATTTTTCGGGCGGTACCGTCCCGGCCGAACAGATCGTGGAGAGCACCGATGAAATGGTCATAAAAGCCCAGTATAAACGCCACCGTTCCGCCAGATACGCCGGGCACACTGTCTGCCAGGGCCATGCAAAAGCCGTGAAAGGGGGTCATAAAGCCCATGGTCATCATGCCGCCTTTCTCGTCCGCTGGGGCGCGTCCCGCACGATGATGAACGCCGCTGCCGCCAGCAGGTTGCAGACCAGGGCCGGGATCATCCAAGGGGACTTGTTCATCCCCACGTTCACCGCGCTGCGGTAGAGCCACGCCGCCGTCAGCAGCCAGTAGCAGCGCCGCAGCGCCCATGCCCAGCAGCAGCGCCGCAGCCACCAGCAGCGGGATCACCAGCATAGCAATATTGGACTGCGCCAGCCGTTTTTTGATGGTCGTGCCCATCCCTCCCCACCATATATATTTTAAATATACCACATATACTGCGGAAGTGTTAAACAGAGATTAACGGCTCACCGATAGACCAGCTTGCTGGTTCAGCATCCACGTCCCAGGCCGCAAGGGCACGTTTGCACCTAACTGCTCCAGTCCTTCGCGCAGCGGTATTTGGGATTAGGGTATCTATAAAAATATATTTATTTTATGAAATAATAGTTTTATTTGCAAAAAACTATATGCTATAATGCCATTATAAACTAAAAAGAGAGAGAAGAAAAAGAAAGGCGGATACAACATGCACAAAAGCATAAAACTGCTATCGTTTTTCCTGGCATTGCTGCTCCTCGCCCAATTGATCCCCACGCAGGTATGGGCCGCCGCTGCCGCGGACGAGCCTGCGTCCGTTTCTGAAACGGCGGACGCGCTCGCCGAGGACGCGGAAGCTCCCGCAGAAATATTGGGAGAGGATGAGTCCCTCCGCAGCGCAGACACCAAGCACTTTTATCGCGCAGACGGCAGCTATACGGCTGTCAAATATGCAGCGCCTGTCCATTACCAGCCCACCCCGGATGCCCAGTGGGAGGACATCGACAACTCTCTTGTGCTGACCCGCGCGGAAGAGCTTGTCGGCAAAGATCTGCCGGGCCTGGCGGATACCCAGTCCTCGGCTGGCGGCCGGCAGATGTATGTTCCGCAGAGCTCACCCCTCGACGTAGTTCTGTCTCAAAATACCGGCAGCAGCTATCTGACCACGTTGCGCAGCGGCAAAAACACCCTGTCATGGCGGTATGCAGCCGTCCCCGCAAATCTGAAAGCGGAACAGGCGACGGCAAGCACGGAGATCATAAACACCGTCACCGGTCGCCCCCTTTCTCTGGGCGAAACAGCTGACGCCGCAGAGAGCATTCCGGCAAGCGCGATCCGCAGCGTGACGGATGGCCTAATTTACCCCGGCATCGCACCCAACGTAGACCTGGAGGTCATTCTCGATTCCGCCTATCTGAAAGAAAACCTCGTCTTAAAGTCCGCGAATGCTGCCAACAGTTTCCTCCTGACCTATGCCATCGGTGATCTGAAAGCAGAGCAGCTCACTGAGCAAAAGATCGCGCTGCTGGACGAAAACGGCGAGACCGCCTTTACCATCTATGCGCCCTATATGCGAGATGCCGCCATGGCCTGCAGCCAGGACCTCTCGCTGGAGATCCAATCGGTGGAGAACGGGGAGATGGCGGTGCTGCTGACGGCCAACAAGCAGTGGCTACAGGATGCTGACCGGAGCTATCCGGTCAAAATTGACCCCTATGTGTTTCAGGGCACTACGAATCCGAATCAGGATGCAACGGCCATGTATCAAAAGACGGATTCCTATCCAAACGGCACGCTGGTGCTTGGAAACGACAAGGGCAATGACTATGGAAAAACACGGACCTACATTAAATTTGATCTGCCCACGCTGGCAGCAGGGGATGTGGTCGTGGGAAGCGCGGTACACATCCGACAATATACAGATGGCTATGGATACAGTCATGTGGATAACAGCTCCCTGCAGATCAATGCTTATCAGGTAACCGGCTCATGGACAGAAAACGACATCATGCAGTCCGTGTCTTTTTCCGGACTGCCGTCCAGAAATATGACTGTTGTGGACTTCCAGACGGTATCTGATTCTACCCGCGGAAACTGGGCTGCCTTCGATGTAACGGCACTGGCAAAAAAATGGTATGAAGGCAGCGCCAACTACGGCGTATGTCTGGAGGCGGCTGACACGGATGCATATGCGATCGCACGGTTTGTATCCACGGACAACACCGACTATCCGGGCTATCGTCCGACGCTGGAAGTCTCCTACCTGAATGCCAAGGGGTTGGAGGGGCGTTGGACGACCCACACCCAATCCCTGGGCCGCAGCGGCAGCAGCTATATCAATGACTACACCGGAAACCTGGTTTTTGCTGCTCCGGTGGCCGCCACCACAGGCGGCCGGATGCCAGTGTCCATCAGTCTCATTTACAACGGATTCCAGCACGGGAAGGTTGTGGACAGACCCTACACCGTCGGGAAGGGCTGGCGTCTGAGCATTCAGGAAAAGCTCACGCCCATCAGCAGCGGAGGCTCCGGCCTGCAGGCGGCGCTCTACAACAGCGGTTATAGATTCAAATACGAGGACAGCGACGGCACGGCGCACTACTTCAAGCTAAAAAGCGGCTCCTCTTCCGTTTATGAGGACGAGGAGGGCATGGGCCTTACACTCACCGTGAAGGGCACCGTGGAAAACTACGTCAAATATGTGATCACCTCGGATGCGGATGAGCAGCTGTCGTTTACAGCCAATGGAAATCTGCTGAAGATCACCGACAGCGACAATAATTTTATCAAAATCGATTATTTCAGCGACGGAAGAGTGGACCGGGTGAAGGACGGAGACAACCGGCAAATTGTATTTACGTACACCACAGGGCCGGATGGGAAAAAAGAAGACCGGCTGCTGAGCGTAAAAGATCCTTCCGGACGCATCACCGAGTTTAAATATTCGGAATATGGCAGCCTGACCGCCATAAAGTTTCCGGACGGAAAGCAAACAACTTTCGGGTTCGACAAAAATTACAAAATGACAGCCGCTGTGGGGACGGACGGCAGCCGCTTAGAGTATACTTACGCGGCCACCAAGAAGGCAGCTGCCGATAATCGCGTTGTCAGCGTATTCCAGAAAAACCGGACCGAGACCGCAGAGGGCACCCGCCTCACCATGGACTACTCCGGCATGAACCGCACGGTATTTACCGACAACAAGGGCCGGTCAGAGACCTACCAGTTTGATAACAGCGGCAGAACTGTGAGCATCCGCAGCAGTACCGGTTACATGCGCACATATTCCTATGTGTCCGGCTCTGAGGAGAACAACAAGACCGCCAACGCGCTGAAATCCGTAGGCGGCGGCGAAAAGTTCGTTCGGAATATGCTCCGCGATCCCAGCTTTGAGCGGGGTGGAAGCTGGTCCCTGAGCGCTGCCTCCTATGCCACCGATGCCCATTATCTGGGTACACGCAGCGTGAAGCTCACAGGCTCCGGTGCGTATGCCAGCCAGACCCGGACGGTGCTCTCCGGCTATACGTACTACTCCTTTTCCGCCTATGTGAAGACCGACGGAGACAATACTGACGCCGCAGTCAGCATGAAGTTCCTGGACGCCAGCGGCAATACCCTCTCCACGGTCAAGTCCAATCCCATCGACTATACCACGGACTGGCAGCGGATTTCCATTTCCGGAAAGATTCCGGACGGAACGGCCAAGATCCGCGTTCGCTGCATTACAGGCGGCGCCGGTACCGCCTGGTTCGACTGCGCCCAGCTGGAGAAGGGCGTGTGCGTGAACGCCTATAACCTGGCCGAAAACGGCAGCTTTGACGACAGCGGCAACAGCTCCGTCTGGTCCGCCAGCGGCGCCTCCGGCAGCGACGGCCTTACCTGGAGCGACAGCGACGGATTCTACAAATTCACCGGCGGCTCCGATGCTGCCAAACGGGTGAAGCAGAGCATTCCCATAAACCGCGTGGGCAACAAGACCTTCCTGACCGTCAGCGCCCAGGCCAAGGGAAGCTCTGTGCCGCTGGAGAGCGGGCGGCACTTCGGCATCGGTGTGGTCGCCCACTACACGGACGGCACCACAGGAAGTACCCGCTGGATCAAATTCAATCCCCATTATTCGGCGGGCTGGCAGTATACCTCCGGCACCGTCGGGTTTGACACGCCTAAAACCATCGCCAGTGTGGATGTGTTCTGCGCGTATGAAAAGAACGCCAACTCGGTCCTCTTTGACTGCGTGCAGGTTAATCTGGACGAAACAGGCGTCAGCTATACCTATGATGCCAAGGGCAACATGATCTCGGCCAAGGACAATGCCGGGCGCAACCAGACCTTCACCTACAGCAGCGTCAACGAGATCACCGAGGCCAAGACCGCCGACAACAAGAAATACAAGTTCACCTATGACACAAGCAATAAGCACCGGCTGGTCTCGGCCACCAGTGCCACCGACAGCAGCACCACCACGCCGAAGGTGACCTTCTCCTTCGGCTATGACGATTACGGCAATCTGACCACCTCCCGGGTGGAAAGCAGCAAGAAGTACATCCAGCAGTACACGAAGTACGACAGCAAGGGCAGCTTCGTCACCCAGAGCATGGACGACTGGGGCCACTACACCAAGTACGCGTACAATTCCACCAAGGGGACCCTCAGCTCGGTGGAGAGCCCCACCGGAGGCGTGACGAAGTACACCTATAACGCAAACAGCGACCGGCTGGAGAAGGTGGCGGCCTACAACAGCACCTCCGACAGCAGCGCCGCGTCCGCCGTGAGCTATGCCTACAGCAAGGAGGATCTGGCCAGCGTCACCACCCCCTCCACCAAATACGCCTTTACCTACGACACCTTCGGCAATCCACTGAAGACCACTGCCGGGGGCAAGACCCTGGTGCAGAACAC
>ERZ1106963.838-NODE-838-length-41645-cov-9.102597_pt1 | contig 41645 bp, 70 predicted proteins | sample MGYA00403681_ERZ1106963 | MGnify/ENA primary metagenome ERZ1106963 (study PRJEB35170, sample SAMEA104062407) | human gut metagenome | biome: human gut; feature: human-associated habitat; material: faeces | place: Denmark | collected 2012-05-03 ...
AGACTCTGACTCTGTTTGTGAGGGTTCGAATCCTTCTCCCGCTGCCAAAAGAAAAAAGCCGAGAAACCATTGAAAATCAAAGGTTTTTCGGCTTTTTCTTATTTTCTCACACTCCGGATTTTCCTAATCACAAACCGGAGATACCCGAAAAAAGCGGGGTTTTCCTGGGTTACGCTGTGGAAAAGGCGTGGAAAAATTTTAGGCGTTACATCCCCTCAATCTTCCCCCGAACTTTCGCGACCCACGGCTCCGTCCGCTCCTCAGTGAGTTCACAAATCGCCGAGATCCCGGCCTTATTTTCGTCATCCGTCGCATCTCGGCAGATTTTCCGCATCATCTCCATCAGGATATCCCGATGCCCCAGCTCCTGGCTGGCCATGGTCGCATAGCTCCGAGCCATGTTAGGATCGTACTCTCTCAGTTTTTTGGCGATTTTGCCATAGTGCTGTGCCCCCATGATCTCATCGTCGATATCAGCGGCAATGGATTTGATTTGCTCCAATTTTGTCATGGCGGCCACCTCAGATCTTGTCAACGGTCACGGCGATGTTGGACACGGTAGCAGCCCCGGACAGCACCACGGTATAGGTGGAGCCCGCGCAGTTGCCAAACTGACGCACCATCGCAGTGATCGGCAGCGTCACGGCCTCACCCACAGCGGAGGCAGTGACGGTAGCGGTAGCACCAGGCACGGCCACACCGTCCCGCATCAGCGTGGCGGTGATAGCCCCGGCGGCGGCAGGCAGGGCAGTCAGCACGATATCAAAATCATAATAGCCTGCGCCGTTGATGATGATGCCGTTGCCGTTGAGATTGATGTTGCACCCAAACCGGCGGATGATACTCCCCAGCGGGATCGAGCCGCCCGCCGTAGCGGTGGCCCCGGTGTTTACGGTATAGATACCAGAGTTACAGCTCATAATTTTTGCTCCTCTCTCAAAAAACAAGGCGGGGACATTTGCCCCCGCCCACCCGGTCAATGCGACCAATTAGATGTTGCCGTTACTACACCCGCCGAAAAACGGGTTGCAGTTAGTTGCATACGCAGTGCTGGTAGGATACCGCACCACGCCGCACATGGCCTGGGCAAGCTCAAGCTGCTGGATTCTCGCCGCCATAGCCGCCTCACGGTCTGCGCACATTTTGTCCAAGACTTTCTGAATCCCGGCGGTAATGTTTGCATTTGTTGCCGCGTTGTAGTTGGCCATGTCAAATCGCACGCTGTCGATGTTGCGCTGGGTAGTGCAGCAGCACTCAGCAATCTGCGCCATCAGGTCCCGGAAATTGCCCTGAGTTGAATAGCCCAGGTCGCAAATCCCTTTCGTCAGGTTGATGTTTACGCCGTCCACCTGGTCGCTCAGACGGCCCACTGCGCCCTTCATTTCGGCAAACGAGTTGGCGTTGCACAAGTCAGCCGTAGTAACGGGGTTGCCGTTGCTCCGGCCACCGAACCCAAAACCGCCGCCAAACATAAAGATGATAGCGAACAGAATGATCAGGATGAAGCCGTTGCTCCAGCCTTTTCCGTCTCCACCACCGCCCAGAACAGCGGCGATGTCGGACAAGCTAAAATTGCTATCCATTGTTTTTCTCCTTTTCGGAAAATTTTATCAGCGGTTGGCCACCCCGCAGATAATCAATCAAAAAAGCCCCTTGAATTGGTTCAGGTCGATGCCGTGCTCCGCGGCCACCTGCTCCGGGGTCTTCCCCTTGCAGCTTTGCACAAACTGGGCAAACTGCGGGTTTCTCTGCATCAACAGAGGGATCAGTTTCTCAGGATCCTTGCCTTTCAGTGCGGAAATCAGTTGCGCGATCATGGCAACCGGATTTGCTCCACCGGAAGCTTTCTGAAATAATGGGTTACTCATCCGCAAACCCTCCGATCTGTTCGTTTAATTTATTCAAAAATTCGGAAAACTCCGCCTTGGTCACAAACTCCGGCTCTGCCGCTTTCTGTGCAGCCTCCGGGTCGTATTTCTCGAATTTGTAATAGCTCGTGGTGGTGATGCCAGTGGTGTCGGCCTCTTTTACGGCAAACACCGGTTCTCCCTGTGCCATGATCCAGGCTTTCACACCAGGCTGCACGCTCACGTTAGCGATGTCAGCAACTCCGGGTACCAGCACCCACCCAGGCCCGTTCTGACGCTCCTGGGCGCTTCCTGCGCCCTGTGGCGGCGTCTGCCGTTGCCACCAGGGGCTTTGCATCGACATTTGCCCCCATCCAGTCATCACGGGATAGCCCATCTCGAACATCTGGCATCCCCTCCCTTCTGCTAAAATCGTACCAAATTTTTACAGCCCACTTGTCCAAACCATGCCCAATTCCTGCTCAATTTATGCCCAATTTCTGCCCAACAAAAAAGCCCGTCCCCAAAATGGGACGGGTTTCGACAGGCGGAATGTGTTATTTTATAAACACCTTTTCTCCCCCAAACGAAAAGGCAGCCCCCACCGGCACGTTGCAGAAAACCGGCGGGGGCTTTTGTTTCGTCATGTTGTACACCTAGCAGGTGTATATTTGTACAGTATGTCAATTGTATTCCGTACCTTCTAGGTATATAATAAAGACAGTTAAGAGAGAAACCCAAACAAGGAGGAAAACACCATGAAGATGACCGAGACCATGATTAAGAAGCTGGAAGCCAAGGGTTTCAAGCGTTGGACCAAGGGCGAGCATGACCGCCTGTACGCAAATGTCGAGAATTTCGGCTTGGAGCTGCACCACTACAATAGCGGTAACATTTCCGGCGCCACCCTGAATGGGGAGAAGATCAGCAACAGCTACGGCGCAGAGATCAAGCGCAACACCAGCATCTACCTCAACGTGAACGACGGTGAGCTGTACCTGACCGACAGAGCCAACGGTGAGATTGTTGCCAACGTCAAGGCCGCTATCGCCGAGGCAGAGGAAGAGGCTGCCGCCGAGGAAGCTGCCCAGGAGCCCGCTGAAACTGAAAACGCTGTGGCAGAAGTCGAAGCCGCCACTAACCTGACCGGCACTCCTGAACAGATTGCCGCCGCCCAGAAGATCATTGAGGATCAGAAAATTTTCGTCGAGAAAAAGATCCGGAAATTCCAGGAGAAGCTCACCAAAAACGCAGGCAACGAGAAGCGCGTTGCCAGCTACACCAAAAAAATCAGCGCTATGCGCGGCGCACTCTGCTGGGCCATCGAGAACATCACGAGCGCTCAGTGGTGGATTAGAGGCGCAAAATGCACAGACTATGGTGCGCCGGTTTGCGACGCTGGTGTTGGTGGATGGAGCGCCATTTTTACCAAATACCTGGAAGACCCCGGCATGAATTTTATCTCCAATTTTTTGGACGACATAAAGTAAGGAGGAATCACCATGAAAAAACTAGAAAAAAGTGTCCGTAGCTGCATGAATACCTACGGCCCCGCCCTGCGAAGCGGTCACATCGTCGTGCAGGGCAAAATACCTGGCCATATCCTGGAGGACGGCGTGGATCGGATGCTAGATCATGCCTATGCGGATGTAGAGGACGGCGTGGTAACCGATATCCGCATGTATTTCGAGCAAGAAAGCAGACAAGCCCGCGACTACAAGGGCAACAGCCTGGAGATCACCAGCGAGATCGAGGACTGGTTTGGGAATTGCGAAACCTGGGACGATTTGATTCAGCGGATCGTCCACGCCGTGGAGGAACACCAGAAAGACGGTCAGGACGCGCTATCGCCTGCCGCAATTCGCGCCGCCACCGACCTGAACAAAAAGGATTTCACGGCGCGATACAAAATCCCATACCGCACCTGGCAAAATTGGGAACTTGGAATAGCACCCTGCCCGGAATACATTCTGCTGTTGCTAGATCGTGCAGTTCAAGCAGATTTTGGGGAATAAAGAGGAACCCACAGAACAAAAACTAGGAGGAAGCAAAAAATGTATGAATGGTTGAAGAAGCGTTATACGGGCTTGAAAGCGGCATTTGATTTCTGCAACGCAGCAGTTGATGCAGAAATCGCCGCAAAAAATCAGGCTATCGAGAATCTCGCAAAGAAATTCTTCTTGGAGTACGACAGCGAACGTTATCACTACTACGAGGAGAACGAGTGGAGAGAGGATTTCACGGAGACGCCAGAAGAAGAGGAATATAATGAACGCTGTGAAAGCGCATACCGAGACGCAGCCGCCTACATCAATGAATATTACAGCGAGTTCAAAATCGCTGAGCGGCACACAGAGATTAAAAAGAAAATCAGCGCCGAAATAAGCGACTTAGCAAAGCAGTCCGAAAACGTTGATGCCAGCTTCTGGCACGGAGAACCTTGGGAGCGCGAATTTCGTTCCTGGAACATCTAAAAAGGCAAGCCCCTGGGCCAACCCCAGGGGCTTCTTCATAGACTTTTCCGCCGAATCGACGCCAAATCATTATTCACGGTCCCCCGCGAGACATCCAACTCCGCTGCCACATCCTCAATAGCCCACCCCCGCCGATAGTGCAACTCAAAAGCCGCCCTCTCCCGGTCCGTGAGCCATGGGTTCCCGTGCATTTTCTCCAACTGAGCGGGGCTGTACCGATACCTGGGCATGGTACCACCCCCTCAGTCCAGCACCCCCAGACGGCCCAGCACAGCGGCCAGCTCATCCCGCTTGACAGGGCGCTCCGGCTCCTGCCCGTCCACGATGCCCTTGAGGGTGGCCTTCTCCCAGTGCCCCTGTTTTTTGCTCCACTCAGGTTCCGCCACGGCGGCGGCGAAGGCCATAGCTTTAGTGTACAGCGCGTAAGCCTGCGCCCCCGTCATCTCTGCCAACAGCTTGTTGATATCCATATCCTCATCCTCCTTCTCCGGCCGCTGCATGGTGGCCGGTTTTTTCACCACGAAATAGTATTTCACCTGCTGCTTAAACAGCGAATAGTCCCCCTGCGTCCGCACCGTCCGGGTGCTGGCAGGATCGTTGATGTAGATGGTATTCCCGGTGATTTTCCACACCAGGACGAAGTGCCCGGAAGACGTCCAAAGCCCACGGCCCATGCAGGCGATCACAAGATCACCCTGGTCCACGGCGGCCTTGGCCTGGGCGTGGTACGGGCTGTTGGGTTTTCCGTAAATGCTGGCCCCGTTGAGCATCTTGCAGGTCAGGCCGAAGCGCTTGGCGGCGGGGGCGAAGTAGCCGTAATAAGTCCCCTGGTGCGAGGCCTTGTAGCCGTGGGCCAGCGCCCAGGCACATTCGCTTTTGGGCGTGATCTCGGGGTCAGCCCAGGTCGCCAGGACCATGGCCATAGCGGTCGGCCCACAACCAGAGGCTCGGATGGTCGTCTTCTCCCCTGTCGCCGAATAATCCAGGGACCCCCATCGGGGGTCCGTCTGGAGATAGCTGACGGGTCTGGTGTTCATCTCGATCACTCCTCGTAAATCACTTTTAGGCCATAGGCAACAGCAGTGTCATGCTCAATCCTGCATCCTCTGGTCTTCTCCCAGCCCTTGCAGAAGTAGACTGCGTGACACAGGCTCATATTCTCTAGGGACTTGGCGAGAAAGCACAGCGGAATCTGGACCACGCCTCGCTCTTCCGTCTTCTCTTTGCTGTACCACTCATCTGTAAACAGAGTATTTACAACTTCATAGCCCAGCTTATTGAGGCTCTTGATTGCTCGCTCTCTTGTTGCAATGATCTCCTCATTGGTCTTCCCCGCCATAGGCTGGGACAGCATTGCCTTGTTCATGGTGTGTCTCCTTTCTGGTCTCGCTTGGTGAAGAAATACGTGATGATAGCCCCGTAGGCCGTGCAGAACAGCGCCACAGCGTCCTGGTTCACATCCACCGGCGAAAACAGCAAGGCGATCATCGCCCCGGTCATGGCCAGCGTCACCAAGCTCTTCACGTCCAGCAGTTTCAGCAGTTGTTTCATGTGCGTCCCTCCCTACAAAAAATCGTTGTTTTCCAGCCGCGCTCTGTACACGTTCTCAATGTGGCCGATGGAGATAGCGGCCTTATCATTGGGGAAATCGGGGTGTGTGGCACAGTATCGGTTGTACTCCGTGATATCCTCCAGGATTTCGTTAAAATGCTCCTGGCTATGCCGCTCCCCTTGGAGTAATTCATCGGCAAACCGCAAAATCCGCCCCCGCAAGCGCTTGGCCTTGTCCCTGGCATCCGCTTCGATGTGACTTTTCAGTTGTTCCGAAATCCCGGACAACTGCTCTGTAACGTCTCCCAGGATAGCTTTCCCGATTCTCCGGGCCAGCCACGTCCATGGGTTGATTTTAATGGGGATGATCTCCACGACAACGGACGAACCCAGCACAGCCAGGAGCGCCGTGATGATCTGCTCAGGTTCCATATTCTGGCACCTCTTTCTTTTGGTAGGCCCCCGATGAACGGGGGCCTTTGTTTATTCCTGGTAGGCTTCCCACCCCGCCGGGTAGGCATCCGGTGCCCAAACGTTGCTGTCGATAGTCGAACGGTACAGCTTCCCCTTATAGCTGACAATATCGCCCTTGTTGTAGGCATCGGTAGCACCCAACGGCTGAACCCACTCAGGATAGCCGCCGGACGTTACTCCGATCTTTTTATACAGGCTGGTTGCCGTATCAGGGGGCCACTGTTCAGCGGATGTGTGGGCTTGCAACACCTGGTAAAGTTGGGGGTCTCCTACGGCGTTTGTTCCGTAGGAAAACACATCCTTGATTTTGTAGGCGTGGCCTACCTCGTAGGCTGGAAACACGGTTGGTACCTCTAGCAGAGTCTCAGCATGTTTCTCCGGGTCCAACGTGGATAGGAAAATCTGAATAGCCCGTCTCAACTCCCGCGCTTCTTGCAGTTTATTTTCCACCACAAAAAACTCTCCGACGGGGTAGGTTTTGTCTGTGACCGGGGAGTACACGGCGTTGTAACTCTCCTGTGTAGAGATCACGGCAACGCCGTTATCCTGTTGCAGGATGTAGCGCAGCGTTTCTACACGTTCGACGATTTCACCATCTTTGTAGATCAAAAACATATTATCCCTCCCGTAAAACCAGCATCGTTTGCTGATTCGATGGATTTTTCTGGATACTCACAGCGCTGGTGAATCCGTGGTATTCCAGCGTGGGGCTGTCCCTCTGGTGGATGCTGATACAGTCCGGCAGGTGCATAGCGGCTCGATCTACATCCTCAATAGGAGTATCTGTAAATACGATCCGCAGCTCATCATCTGCCGCGATCACGTTGTCGATGGAGTAAATTTTTCCGCCGATTTCCGCATACATTCCAAAAACACCCCCTTCATTGCTGTTTTCGTTTTCCAGGATTTGCATTTTGAAACATGCCCGCACCAACTGACAAAGCTGATTCGCAGGTCCTCCGGCGGGATTTTCCCGGCCAACTTTTTCAGTTTTCGGCGTTGCCTGGTGACGTTTTTCCGGCTGATCCGCCGCACGACGCCTCCGGTTTCTGTGAGGCTGAATTTTTGCTTCAGCCAGGAGAAGCCGCGCCGAAGTGGGACGATTTGCGTTTTTGTTTCATTCATTTCCACGCCAAACGCTGCCGCTTCTTGTCGAATCACTTCCAGGCAGGCGAGCAAATGCTCTTTGTCGTGATGGATGATGTAGCCATCATCCATGTAGCGCCCGTAGCATTTACAATGCATCCGCTCTTTGATCCTGTGATCGAGCCGATTCGGGACGGCTAGCGCCAAATTTTGGCTGATTTGGCTGCCAAGCCCCAGACCGACCGGCCCAAACATCCCAACCAGATGCAAAATCAGGCGTTTCAGCCGTTCATCGGCAATGTAGCGCTCCAAGATTTTTGCAATAGCATCATGACTGATGCTGTCGAAAAATTTATGGAAATCATAGATCAGGATGTATCCATCCCGCCCAAATTTGCGGTAAAACTGGTGCAAATGCGTTTCCAGGCGTCTGAGCGCGTAGTCAACGCCTTTTCCTTTCTGACTGGCCGAGTTATCAGGAATCAACCTCGGACCAAGAACGGGAGTGAGTAGGTTATCGCACAAACAACGCTGCACCACGCGCTCCGTGATATGCACAGAGCGGATATGTCGGTGTTTGCCGCGCTCAAAAATGTCAAACTCAATAAATCCATTACTTTCCCATGTGCCGCTCAGCAATTTTCGCTGAGCCATACGCACGTTGATAAATGCGTTCTCTTTGTAGGCCTGGGTTGAATGCTTCCAGCCTACGCCGCGCCTACATTTTTTATAGGCGGCATACAAGTTTCCAAAAGTGAATACGTCTCCAAAATGAATTTTCAAAAGAGGGAACCTCGCTGGTAGCGGATTAGCTCGAAAGTGTCCGCGTCTCGGTGATATTTACCCATGTGGGAGGGTCAGGCGCTCCTTACGCGCGTGGACTGATTTCAGCAAACGCTTACTCTGTCTCCCTACCGCGCAATCCGAAGCAAACGCCGTTGCTGTTGCTGGCGTTGTTGTTGTTGCTGCTGCCGTCGCTGTTCACATTGCAAAAGTTCGTGGAGTTGGACGCATTCGGGGACGCCAACGCGCCCGCCTGCGACCGGCAGAATTTACAGTGCCTAACCCATAGCTCAAAACTTAAAACGTGCCTTGTCGGATTTTTTCGCCCCGGCGATCAGGCGGCCCTCATCGATCATCAAATCCGCCCAGCGCTCCAGGGCGTGCTCGCTCAGGCCGTGTTGCAATTCCATCAAAACGCTGCATTTTCCAATCAGGGATTGCAAGCAGTTGTTTGCCTCGATCAGGTGGTCCCGCCGCATTTGCGCCTCATGTTCATTCGTTGGGTAGATGCTGTTCGCCATTTTGCAGTGGTTGTGCACCTCGCTGGCCAGGTGGCTCAGCTCCGTCCCGATAAAAAACGTGTAGCGTTTTGGCAGTTTCATGCAGCATTTTAGGGTGTGCAGTTCCAAATCATAGGCGGTATCCAAAAATTTGATACTGCTTTCCTTACGCTGGCTTTTCAATACCGACATTCAGGGTCCTTTCCATCCGCGCCAAAAGCGGCGCGGATTGTTAGATATTAGCTTAAACGCATAAGCCGAAGCAAACGCCGATGCTGTAGCTGGCGTAGTAGTTGCCGCTGCTGCTGCCGTCGCTGCTCACATAGCAAAAGCGCGCGGAGTTGGACGCACTCGGGGACGCCAACCAGTACCACTGTGCAGAGCCGCCGCCGTTGTTCATTTTCTTGATCCGGCTGGCGTTGTCCGTGAAGATCGGGTACTGCCGCGCGTTTCCTGTCGTGCGTTCTGTGGGAGGGGAGTAGCTCGATTCCCCGAACATCTCAAATGTCAGAGGCAACCAAAGTTTGTGTCCGCTCCATTTTCCGTTCGTCGCGGCGTCGCCAGTGCCGTACCATTTGTAAGCCGTTTTAATCACAGCTTTCAGGTCGGAGGGCAGGGCGTTGTAAATGCTACCGTTCAGCGTGGAGCAGAGGGCGCTAGACGGAAAACCACCGCTGTTGGTGTCGCTGCTGTTCATTTGGTAGGTTGGATACAGCAGGTTTTTGCACAAAAACGTCACGGCGGCTTTTTTTGCCGTCGTTGCGCCCGACAGGTAGTCGTGATCAAAATCGGCGATTTGCAGTGTCATGGTCCCGATGCCCGACAGTGTAACGTCTTTTGTGTCGCCCAGCGCAAACATTTTACCCAGTACACCAGCCGCGCCCAGCGTGTCGATTTGCGCCCAGCTCAGGTCGTTCAGTGGGAGCAAGGAGAGATATTGCACTCTCTGCGTGTCAATAGCAACCTTTTTGCTTTTCACGGCCCCGGAGATGGTAGCCGAAAACGTCCAGTCGCCGTAAGGCAAGCCCTTAAAGGTTGCCATGCCGTTGGATGCCGCCACCGCCGTTTTTGTGTCATTCCCGCTCTGCGCAGTCACGGTGGCACCGCTGGAGGCCAGCACATAGGTAATGCCGAGGATGCCTGCCAAAATTTTGAACGCATCGTCCGGCGTAGCAGTGGGCGGGAGCAAAAGCTCCGTTTTTGTATCGTCATGGAGCAGACCGGCCAGTTTCTTATTCAAGCTACCGGCGAACTGGTCAATTTTGTCCCAGTTATCATTCAGCATCGTTTGGACGTTAAACGTGTCCGCGCCGTCGGTGGACGGGTTTTTCATCAACAGGTCCAGATTTTCTGTGTTGCTTGCCATATTAGGTCCCTCCTGCGAAGCTTGATAGCGGGGTTGCGTTGAGTTCGGCCAGGGTCATCACCTCGTGGACCTCCCGAATGAGGAGGTAGCGGTAGGCGTAGTCTACGTAGATGTGGGCGGGGACAGCGCGGATGATGGCGCTTTTGAGATCCTGGATGTTCGCCGGGACGCCCACGTCTCCGATAAATTTCAGCGTGAGTTCGCCGGGGGTGTAGGTGCAGATGACGCCGCCCGCCTGCCAGGCATCACAGATGCTCTGCATGGTTTCTAAGCTGGGCTTTTGGGCGATGTTGTAGGCCGCTTGGATGGCCGCCCGCCGGTCCGGCAGGGCTTTGTTCTCGTCCTGTTCTAAGCCCAGCAGGCGCTCATAGTAGCGCACGCGCTCGATGGGCAGCTCGTCGAAGTTTTCGGCGTTGTAGATAGCTACAATTCGGTCTGCCAGGGCATCCAGGGTCACGCCGCCCGCCGTCATCACGGCCTCGATCCAGGGGTCCTTTTGCAGCATCCAGTGGAGCTGCCGCAGGGCGTAATCTTTAACTAACAACGGTCAGGGTCACCTCCCCCAACATCGGTGTCTCCCGGTCGCCCAGTGCTACGTTGGTCGTGCCGCCCGCAACAGTCAGATTGCTGTGGTCCAATACGCCCTCCGTCGCGTTGATGCGGCTGGCGATCTGGGAGTAGGAGACGTAGGTGCCGGTTTTCTCAAAGGCCAGGCCCCGCAGATACTCGGTCAGGGCCGCTTGCACTTTGGTTTTTACGTTCCCGATGCTGGCCCCGTCGGCTAGAGTGATCTTGGCCACCACATCGATGTATTTCGCCGTCCCCGTGGTCACGGTACACACCGCCCCAATGGGGGCCTCGCCGGTCCCGTCCCCGTTGTGGTTGGGGTCGATGAGGGACTGCACCTGCTGGATGAGGGGAGTGCCTGCCGGTTCCTGGTTGGCGTCCAGGATGCACACCTCCACCGTGTTTTTCCCCTGGGCCTGGGGGAAAATTTTCACCCGGCCCACCCCGGCAACAGAGGTCGCCCAGGCGATGTAGGCCTGTTGGTTGGCCCCGTTGTTGGGGTTTTGCAGGTCGTCGTAGTAGCGCTCCCGCAGCTCATCGTCTGTCTCGCTGTCATAGCCACCGGTGGACGGCTCCGGGTTGGTCACGGCGGAAATGCCTGCGATGGTGATGGGCATGTAGGTGATCGTGTTGGCGTCCACGTTGCCGGTCTCCCCGGCGTTGTAGGCCCGCACGGTAAATTTGCTCCCGGCCTCCACGTCGCTGTCGGCGATGGCATAAAACTGCACGCCGGATTCCGTGGAAAACAGGTCGCCCGCCGAAATGCTGCCCGCCCCCGTCACCACCTGCATCTCTGCCGTGGCGTAGGTGGCGTATTTTCGGATAATCCCACGGTGCTGTTTCACAAACTCATCCAGGGCCACCCCGGTGAGGTTGTCCACGTTCAGATTTGCCTCCGCCGTGGCAATGTCATCGTCCAGGGACAGCACCGCTTGAGCAAAGGCCGCCGTGAAATCGTAGGCCGGAAACCCGGCTGTTTTTTGGTATCGGTCGGGGATGCGGGTCAGCATCTCCCGATGTACCGTTTCAAAGCTAAGGGACAATCTGGATCACCTCCGTAATGCCATCGTCGTTGTCTTCCAGGGTCAGGGTGCATTGGATGGTTTCGCCGTCATACCGCATCTGTCCCACGTCCCGGATGCCGGGGTTGTAGGCGGCGGATTCTGCCAGGTGGCGGCGCAGCTCCGAGAGGTCGTACCCTTTCGGGGCCTTCTGGCCGATCAAATCCTGCACGGGCGCTCCGAAATCCGCCGGGTAAATGGGGGAGCGCCCCTGCCGCGTCCTTACCACAAGCTGCACCCACTCTTTGATGGCCGCCACGCCATAGACTAAGACGGGCGTCCCGTCCTGCATGTTCAGCCGCTGGTTCTTCCAGTCGAAGGCAAATCCCATCCCGATCTCCGTCTCCGGGCGGGTGGCGGTTATGGCCTCCTGCTCCTGGGCCACTGCATCGAATAACATTAGATCACCCCCAGCAGTAAGATCGTCTGCCCGCCGGCAGACTTGCCAAAGGGGTCCCCCACCAGCGCCACAGTTTGGGGCGCGTACACCTGCGGCACATGGTCCAGCACCCGCAGCTGTCCCGCCCGCAGGATGATTTGCCCGTCAAAGGCGGTGACGATCAGAGGGCCGTGGAAGCTGACCTCTCCCTTATCGTTGACTGAGCGGATGGGGGACTGCACGGTCCCGGCAAACCAGGCGTAGGTCGTGGGGTTGTCCCTGTCCTTAAATTGTTTTGCAATTTGATGTTCCCAGCTCATTGGTCACACCTCTCCATCGTTAGAGTCATCATGTGGACGGGGGCCAGCTCATGAGAGACTGCCGTCACCCAAAACTCGCCCACCTCATCGGGAATGTTCACTTTCATGCGGCACCCGGCAACCACTTTGTCTGAGCCGTACACCCGGCAGGAAAACGTCTCCTTCGTCCGGTTTTTCTTCCCCAGCAGGTTTTTTGCCTTGGCCGTGGCGCTCACCGTGTCGCTGTCGGAAAACGTCTCCAGCGCCGTGCGCTTGCCGTAGCGCTTGATGCTCGCCTCACTGGAGGCCACGCCCTGGATGGAGACGGTATCGTCCTGCTCCGAGTAGACGGTAATGTGGTTCCGTAAATCAGAGATGTCCCAGGACACCTGTGGGCTTGCGATCTCCTGCATCACGTCAAACGCCGCTAGGTTGCTCTCCTGTCGGTACCAGGCTGTGATACATTTCTGTGCATAGCTCCGGATGACCAAGGTGTTGCCCATCATGCGCGGGAAATAGGTCACGCCGTTCTCGCTGGTCACGGTCTCCAAAATCTTTTGGATGATGTTGGAGGTCGTGTCCTTCTCCGTGCCATACACGGAAGAAATCAGGTTAGGGCAGCTGATACGCTGGATTCCGACCTTGTTGGCCAGCTGACTGAGCGCATCTTTCGCCGGGATGTTATTAAACTGCATGATCACGTCGTTGGTGGTCAGCAGCCGTCCCGCGTCGTGGCATACGATGCTCATGCTCTCGCTGTAACTGCCTGATACGCTCTGCACCTGCCCCAGGAAAATGCACTCCCCGGAGGCCAGGTTGCTCACAGAGACCAAATCGCCGCACATGATCCGCAGCGGCGGGAAAAATTTCTCTCCCCGTGCCTGCAAAACGGAAAACGTAAACTCCACCGCCACGCTCTCGCTGTCGTCCGTCAGGGTAGGGGAGCCGCAGCGGTCCGTGATGTCCCGCGTCCTGCCGTTGTTGCCCAGGGCCTGCCAAACGATTTTATAGCGGTCCGGGTTTTTATACGGGGTATCATCGGCGTACACCGTGTAGATTTTCTCGGTCTGCGGGATATGAATCACGGTGACTTTTTCGTCCGCCTCATCCGTGGTGGCTGAAAACCCGTCTGTCCCGGCGGAAGCAATCGGCCCGCCGGTGTACTTGCCCGCCGTGTCGCTGTATTTGACGTAGTTGGACGGGTTGACCGGCGTCCCGTTGACGTGTACCTCAAAATGGAGGTGATACCCCGTCACGCCGCCCGTGTTGCCCACTCTGGCAATGGTCTGCCCGGCCTGGACGGTTTGGCCCAATTTTACCCCGATGCTGGAGCAGTGCTGATACAGGGTAGAAATGCCGCCGCCGTGGTTGATGATGCAAAATTTGCCCCTGGCCTTGGAGGTCCAGACCTTCGTCACGTTTCCCCCACGGGCCGCAATGATCGGCGTCCCGTTTGGAGCTGGAATGTCAATGCCTGCATGGTTGCTCGATGACATCCCGTTGGACGTTTTGAAAGACTTCCGGTAGCCAAAAGGGGACGATATGCGACTGTAACCCGGCAATGGCCAAATCATCTGTCCCATGTTCGTCCCCCTCTCAGTTCGGATATGGCGAGCTTACGCTCTTAAAATTCCAGCGCTGTGCCCGTTTGCAGGGCCAGCTTGGGTAAAACCAGTTGTGTGATCCGTCCCCGGCATACCACTTGTATTGTTTGGGCAGCACCCGGCCCACGTTGGACTGCCCGGCTTTTTCCCGGCTCCAACGGTCCAGTACGTCGGTGGCCAGGGCCACAAGGTCGTATCCACCAGCCTGACTGGTGGTGGGAAACGACGGCTTGTAAAAAAACTGATTTGCCGCCGTGATGACGGCTTCAATGTTTTTTCCCATGCCCGCGTCCACACGGTTGAGGATGCACCAGCCGATGCAGGCCACCTCGGTTTTGCTCTTGATGCCGCGGGCCTCGCCCCACATGACTTTTGCGATCATCTTGGCGTCGGTCGCTGTGTACCGTTTGGTAAATGCCCCCCCGCTGGAGGAGCCGGTACTCGCGTTGAACTGTGCCGCCGTCTGGGTTTTCTCGCCCGCCGCGTCCTTCGGCTTACTCAGGGTGGCGGCGCTGCCGTTGGCAAAACGGTATTCCTTGAAATCAATGGTGTAGCCAATGTCCCCGGCCTGGTCGAGCCAATACTCGAAATTCTCCACCGTCACGGGCAAATTGAATACCTCTTGCCCGTTGTTGTCCAGGTGCAGCGCCCGAAACGGGATTTTCCGTTTTCGGACTGCCTCGATCACCCGCACATAGTGCCAGCCGTTGATGCTGGAATAGGGGCGTAGGAAAGAGTAGCGTTTCAGCGGGAAAAAGCTGGTGATGCTGAAAGTGGCCAACTTCATGTTGCCAAGAGCTTGCAACTCATGGTTGATGCCGTCGAACGCCTGGTTGTCCTGGTCCCTGGATAGCTGGATGCCCCCGTTGGGCACCACCGGGAAAACCAGCACTTCTTCCTTGTTGTTGTAACTCAGCGTAAAATCCATCAAACCACCCCCTGGGCCACCAAGATTTTGTTGGCGATGTAGGCCCCGGTCTGCTCCATAAACGCCCGGTTGCCGATCACGTTTCCTTGGATCGTCACCTGTACGCTTACGTTGTTGGCCTTCTGTTGCTTTTTCGCCACATCATGGGGGATGATCTGCGTCCCGTTGGGCAGGTTCATAATTTCGCCACGCCCGCCCTCATTGACTCTGGTCAGCCCGCCCCGGAAATACGGCGTACCCGTGGCCTTGCCGCTGTTGGCAGAGAGGGAATATTGGCTCCCCGTGTTGGCCGAACTGCCAAACCCCAGATTGCTAAAAAAGTTCCCGATCTTCTCAAAGCCGGACCTGATCTTGCCGATCTTGTCGCTGATCCAGTCAATGATCGGCTGGATTTTTTTCTTGACCCAGTTAAAAGCGCCCCAGAAAGCGTTCTTGATCTGCAGGCCCAGGGATTTAAAGGCGTCCACCAGGGTAGTGATAAACGTCTTGATGCCCCCGAAAACCGTCTGGGCCACAGCTTTGACTTTGTCAAAATTTTTGATGAGCAGCACCACGACAACGACCGCCGCCGCAATGCCTGCGATAATTAGCCCGATGGGACCGGACGCCACCCACGACATAATGCCGCCTGCCGCCTTGACGGTGGTAATGACGCTCTTGATGGTGCCGACAAACGTCATGACCTTCCCGGCCACGTCTGCCACGATGGAGACGCCGGAGATGGCCGTCACCACGCCCAGCACGGCGGGAATCAGCACGTCCGCGTGTTTCACCGCCTGCTCCAAAATGGGGGAGATGATCTTCCAGGCAATTCCAATGCCCGTCTGGACTTTCTGCACAGCTTCCGTGATCATGGGCGCGTATTTGCTCACGTCGATGGTTTCAATTTTTGCTTTGAACGCCTCGACCTTTTGCAGCACCCATTCCAGCACGGAGCCGGTGGATACGCTGCCGTCGGACGCTACGCCCAGCAGCTCCCAGAGCTTGCCCTTGGCGAGCACGCTGGCCTCGCCCAGGGCACCGGTGACCTTTTGCATGGCCACCTCGTTTTGTCGGGCCTGGATGAGCGCTTTGTTGTTGGCGTAAAACGCATCAGCCGCGCCGTAATAGGTGTCTGCCAGGGTATCCATGATGATTTGTGCACGCTTAGCGGTGTCATTGGTAGCCGCAAGTTTCGCGTTCATTTGATCTTCGCTCACTTTACCGGCCCAATTGAGGGCATCGGCGAGAACACCAGTGACTTTACCCGTCCTTAAAGACTCGTTGGCACTTTCCACCAAGGAATTAATTGGGAGAGAATCACCAAATTTACCGCTGACTCCGGCCGCTATTTTTGTCCATTTTGACACATCTTCTTGGTTTCTTGCCAACTGAGAGAGTAACTGGGACGCCTCAGTTGCCGTGTCCGTGTCACCCAGGATCGAATAAAATCCGCTGTATGCCTGCTGTGCAACGTCCGAGCTAAAGCCAACGGACTGATAGGCCGTGTTCAGTTTGCCCATGGCCCGGCGATACTCTTCCGTAGCCTCCGCCATGCCGATGAAACCGGCGGTGATGCCCGCAAAGCTGATGCCTGCCAGCGCTGCGCCGACTTTGCCGATGTTTTTCACGGCGCTGCCAAAACCGTTGCGAACGGTCCGAGAAAACTTCATCACCTCGTCGGAACACTTCGCCATTGCGAATTTCTGCTCCTTGGTGATCTTCCCGGCCTTCTCCATTTTGCTCGTGAACTTGTCCTGGAGCTTCAGGAGGATATTAACGTTTTTCGTTGCCAAGGTTCAGCGCCTCCCTCATGTAGTCCAGTTCCAGTTCCCACGCCACCCGGAGAAATCGCAGCTCTCCGGGCCGCAGCTCGACCAACTCCCGCAGGGAGTGGCCCCGGTTTACGTAGTGGGCGATGGTGGATAGTTCCGCATCGCCCCGAATCAGTTTTTTAAGTCTTCATCCAGGTCCACGCCGTAAAAGGCAGAAATGGCCATCACCAGGGTATTCATGTCCATGATGTTTTCCTGCAGGACCCTGGGCACGATGTCCAACGGATCCTTGCATTCATAGGCTTCCTGGAGTTGCTCGTTGTGCAGGATGGGGCAGCAGGCGTAGATCATCTCATACTGGGTTTCCAGTTTCGTTTTGGCGTCGCCCTTCTGGGTCCGTTCCATGTAGTCGGTAAATTTATCTAGCGGAATGCGCCGGACTTCCAGCTCCCCGCCCAGGCCGTCCAGATGGACGGTCTTCGCATCGTCCTGCCGCCGGTCCTTCTTGGCCAGCAGGTCCTCAATGGTCAGTTTTGCCATGTGTTTTACCTCACTCGATCATGTCCAGCATCTCGAAGGAACCGGCGGTAAACGGTACCTCTTCCTCCAGGACGGTTTTGTTCTCAAACTTGTTCAGCGTGATCTCATCGAGATGCACGTCATACAGCGCACAGCGCTCCGTGCCGTCGCTCTGGGGGTCGCTCAGGCTGGCCACGATCTTGACCTCCGGCAGTTCGCCGGTCATGATAGCGCTCTGGTAGAGCTTGAGAATAGCGCTGTCGAACTTGTGCAGGGTCATGGTGCCTGCGATGGAGTAGCCCATGTAGCGCTTCTTCTGGCCGAAATCGCCGTTGATGTCCAGGTCTTCGTAGTCGATGGTGGCCTTGGCCTCAAAGCTTTTCACGTTGGCCATGAGTTCCCCGTTGACCCACACGCGGCCAAAAGTGCCGCGAATGACCTTGTTGTGGCTGAATTTACCCATGTATCACACCTCCGTTAGCCCATAGTGAAGACCATCCGCATGTCCTCCATAGCGTCCAGGATGTGTGCCTGCGCCGCCACAAAGACCTGAGAACGGAAAGTCTTCTTTTTGACTTGTGCATCGGTCAGGGACGCCGTGGACGTTCCAGCGGCTTCCCAGGCCGCCCGCATGGCGGACACATCGATGGAGACGCTGATACCCTCGCTGTCTACCACGTCCTCGTCTGCCAGAGCGCGGAGATAGCTAGAGACGTCCGTCACAAACAGCGCCTGGTTGTCCGCCGTGTTTTTCACCCGGCCCAGGTAAGAGCCTTTGAATGTGCGGATAATGTCTTCCTGAATAAGGTCCATGGCCTCGACCACCGCGATCTTTTTCATGTCGTCGGTCAGGTCACCCGTCACAGTTTTCAGCGTATTCACGCCGCGGGCGATGCGGATGGTGTCGTCATCCGAAAACAGGCACAGGTTACCGCCGTCGATGCTGGCATCCAGGCCGGTCACAGCCTCCACCGCTTCCAGATCGTCCAGGGCCTGGAAGGTGACGGCCTCATCCATGGGGCAGGCGGCCAGGATTCCGGCCAGGCGGGGGAGATAGTTGTTGATGTCAATGGCAGTCGATTCGCCCTTGACCGTGACCTTGGTGTTGGCTACGTTCACGATGTGGATATCGTCCGCACTGGTCTGCCCGCTCACCAGTGCTTTGGCCTTGCGGATGCGCCGGGGGGTGTTGATGCTCTTGACGTAGGTCACAAGCCCCGCCTGGAACGCAGCCGGGACGGCGCAGACCCAGTTGTAGCTCAACTGGTCCAGGATGGTCTGGGCGTTGGTCATGGTGTCATCGGTGCCCACTCGCACGGCGATCACCTGGTAAGGCCCCGCCGCAAACGCACGGGAGAGGATCGTGTAGTTGGCCGCCGTCCAATCCGCCTGTGCCACCTCATCCAGCGCCGTGTAGGTCTTGCTCGTAAAATTGGTCTTGGTGGTGTCCTGTAAGATCACCGCCAGAATGCCTCTGGCAGACCTGGCCGTTGCCGTGGTCGCCAGTTTCTTGAATTCAACGGAGATAGTAGGTAAACCCATGATTTCATCCGTCCTTTCTGCTCAGTGTCAGGTCCTCCATGGTGGGGGCCTGCTCTGCGTCCCGGAACTGATATGTCTCGACGGTCAGGGTGACGGTCAGGGTCATATCCTCCCGGTCCAGCATAAATTCAATTTCATCCGGGTAAAGAAAAAACTGCTCTTCCACCACCACCGGCTCTTGCAGAGCCTCCGCCAGTTTTGCTTCCCATTCCAGCAGGGAGAGGTAACCCTCGCGGGTCCGCTCCCCAAACCGGATGAGTTCCAGCTCGTGGGTGTCGTGCTGGAGTTCGCCCTCGCGGGCGGTCTCGCTGTACACCGGCTGGATGTAGGTGGTGGGCCGCGTGAAGCCCTCGGTGATGTCCTTGGTGGTAGGTGGCTCTCCGAACAGGCTCTCGATCAGCCCGGACAGCCCCCGGATGGTGTCGATGATGCTGATTTTGCTCATAGCTCAAACCCTTTCGAGAGCATCTCATCTACGAAACCTTCCACATCCCGTGGAAACTCTCGCTTGAGCTGTTTCGTCGTGTCCGCCGCCGGGTGTTTTCCGGGGACGAATTTCTCTGTTTTCGTCCCGTTGACCCACAGTACGTGCCCGTGTTCGATCAGGTGGGCGTGAGGGGCTTTGTTGTAGACGCGGATCTGGAAGTCCCCGTCGTGCTTCTGCACACCCGTCCGGCGGATGCCTTTCAGCAGGTTGCCGGTTTTTTTCTTCGTCACGGCCTTGGTTTTCGCCCGCAGCAGGCGGCGGCCCTTATTGCCCTCTTTTTTCAAAAAGGACTTGGCTTCGTCGGGGTAGACGTCCTGCGCCGTGCGAAACATGTTTTTTACCAGCTCGTCCAGCTCCCGCGTGTCCATGCCCTCAGTGCTCACCGACTCTCACCTCGCAAAAAATCTCCAGGGTTTTGTGGTCGTGGTAGGGGTCCATGATGTAGAGGATGTCGTAAATCTCGCCCTCCACGACAAACCACATGTCGGGCCGCAGATCGGGCCGCCAGCGGACGATGATCTGGTGCGTGGTCCGGGACAGCTCGGTCTCCGCCGCCCGTCCCGTCAGCAGGCTCCCCGTCATGGGGGTCACCTTGGCCCACACGGTGTCCACCGTCCGCTCTTCCACCGGGTACTGCCCCAGCTTGTCGCGGGTCTCCGCCTGGACCTTTTGGCGGATGACGGCCCGGCACTTCATGTCAGAGGCCAGATTCACTCTGTATGCCACCGTCCGCCACCTCCTGATTTGCCGCTGTGTAGGCCCGTTCCGCCTCTGCAACTAATTTCAGCTGCACGATAGCATTATCAAGACCCCGGATGCTGCTCATGCCGCCGGACTCCGTCAGGCCCCGGTGCTCGTAAAATTCCAGCACCATGGCCTTGACGGCCAGGTCGTAGATCGGTACGTTGCCCTCTGGCTCCGGCACGCCTGCGTTGTCCAGGTACGCCTTGGCCGCGTCGATCAGGCTCAGGAGCAGTTCGTCCTCAAAGCCGCCGTCGATGCGGCAGTAGCCCTTGACGGCTTCCAGCGTCACGGCCATGGCTTAGCCCCCGCTCTTGGGCAGGGTACCCAACAGGAAGCCCTCCGGCTGCACCACGTTGCCGCCCACAAACACGTCGCCCAGGATGGTGTTCATGCGCTCGACCGCCTTGACGGACTCGTCAATGCGGATGGAGTAGCCGCCGAAGAGGCCCAGCTCGTAGTTGATGGGGTCGCCGTAGATCATGTGGACGGTGTCGGCGCTGGCAGAGGCAGTCGCGCCGGTCAGCGCGGTCAGCGCAGAGCCGATGGTGTAAGGGACGATCAGGCCGCCCTCGATGATCCGGCCCGTGTTGGCGTTGCCGGGGTCCTGGACGATCTCGTAGACCCGCTTGAGCTCATCGTTGCGCAGGGCACCGATGGCCTGAAGGTCCTTTTTGTTCAGGTACAGCCGGGCAGAGCCGCCCATTTCCTCGTCGGTGCCGTAGGCAAAGACGAAATCATCCAGGAAACCGGCCTTGATCTGGGTGATGTTCACGGCCTTGCACATGGCGCGGCCCGCGGTGTCCTTGGCAGTCTTGATGCCAAACATGTCGGGCGCGGCCTGGCCGTCGCCGTTGTAGATCATGTTGGCAATTTTGCGCCGCATGGCCTTCATGGCCAGGCTGCGGATCTTCTCCTCATAGGCGATGGGGGTCAGCTTGCTCAGGTTCCGGTCCACAAAGGTTGTCACATTGACCTCGTAGGGGCTGATTTTCACCGCGCCGAAGGTGGGGTCGGAGATCGCGGTTCTCGCGGTCCCGGCCAGGGTGGCGATCTTGCCTGCCTGGGCCTCCGGCTCGCTGTACAGCAAGGGCTCCAGGATGCCGTTGGTGCCGGTCAGGTCCTGCACGGAGACCTGGTCCAGGATGCTGGACACGCCGGGCAGGTTATCCCGGATGCTGGTGGCCAGTCTGGTGGGCTCCAGCAGGGTGCCGGTGGCCAGGGTCACGGAGTTCTTCACGCGGCCGCCCAGCCCCAGGCCGTCGATGACCTCCTCAACGGAGAAGGTGATCCGTCCGCCGTTGCGCAGCGTCTCCGCCCGCTCTTCGGCCCGGTCCCGGACAACAGGATCAACAGCGGGGGCAGACACGCCCGCAAACTTGTTCTCCTGCTCCATCAATGCCTGATAGCCCTCGATCTCTGCGTTCAGGGCAGCGGCCTGGGCCGTGAAGCTCTTGCCGTTTTCGATGTTGCCCTCGGCAAAGGCGTTGTCCGCCTCCTGGATCAGCCCAGTGCGGCGGTTCATCGCGTCCATATATTTCTGTCTGGTCGTGGTGTTCATTGTGTCAACCCTCCAAATCTGATTTTTTCCAGCTCTAAGCGGGCCTTGGCCGCTTCAAGCTCGTTTTCCTGTTGTTTTGCCTGCACTCTGTTGATTGTTGTCGGCATTTCCTGGAAATTCGGCATACCGTTCAGTGCTCCAGCCAGGGCTTTCAGGCTCTCTGTGCCTGCGCAGTTCAAAACGCTGCCGGGGTCAAACCCTTCCTCGCCGATGATGCTGTTGACAAGGTTTAGCTCTTTTGCTTTCGGGGCCGTGAGCCATGTTTCGTTTTCCAGTTTCCGGCGCAGTTCATCCCGGCTGGCTTTCGCGCCGGTCCGCAAAATGTAGGCGTTCAGGATGCCGTCGGTGATGCTGTCCAGCATTTTGATGCTGTCCTTGTGGTCCTTCTGGTTTCCGTAGGTGGCAGTCGTCGGAAGATGGATCATGATCTGAGCCACGGGGCTGGCAATCACCTCATCACAACCCAGCATTGCCGTCGTCGCAGCCGATGCAGAAATGCTTTGCACTTCCGCCACCGTTCTGCATTTCGCACCCAGCAGGACGCTGTACATCTCAAACCCAGAAAAAACGTCTCCGCCGACAGAGTTGATCTCAATCGTCAGTTCCTCATTTTCTGGCACTTGGCTGATAAAGTTCCGCATTTTCTCAGGGCACATATTCTGGATCCCAAAAGCGTCATACATTTCCGCTTCATTGTCAGAAACAATGTAGCCATTCATTTGGATTCTCATTCTGTTTTTCCACCTCCATTCCGCTGTAAACTCAAATCCCGGAAATCTTCCAGTGGGATATGATTCAGATCAGCCAGCCGCACGTCGCCGCCGGGCACGTCCGGCAGGTCCTCATGCTGCCGGATCTCGTTCACGCTGTACGCGCCCAGGTTCCGCATCTGCGTGTACCAATTAGCGCGGCTGGCGTGGTCGCCGCGCAGCTCTGCCATCATGTTGATGTGCAGCTCCAGCCCCTGCCGCCGCTGGCTGGGCAGCAGCAGCTTCCAGGTCTGCTCCTGCTCATACTGGGTGATGATCGGGTGCAGCGTCCCCGTGACGTATTCGATGGCGTTCTGCTCGTTGCTGCTGTAACTCTGTTTCCCGGCGTTGAGCTTATAGGCCGGGACGCCGAAGAAGTTGCAGATGTCCAGCACCGTCACGTCGTGGTTGCTCACCCATTCGGCGTCTTTCATCGTGGCGCTGATGGGCGTGTACTTGAGTCCGTGGTCTAAAATCGCCACCCGAAATCCGTTGTCCGGCCCGCTGTGGGTCTTCTCCCACTCCCGGCGCAGGGCGTCTTTTTTGCTCACGTCCGTTGGCTTGTTGTCCTTGCCCTTCACGTAGCCGCCCAGGTCCGCATCGGTGGATAAAACGCCCAGCGGCTGCCCGCCGTTGGCGTAGTAGCTGGACTGATACCCCTGGGCGTTCAGCCCCGCCTCGATCACCTGCGCCGCCCGCTGTAATACCGACAGGCAGTGCAGGCCGTCCCTGGAGTAGCCCTTGTAGTGCAGGACGTCCTCGTTCGGCAGCCGCATGGCCCGCCCCGTGTAAGGGTGGCTCACGTCGTACCAGATTTTGCCCGTGGTGTCCTGCCACGGATACACCAGCTCAGCCGGCAGAGGGATCAGCTCGATGGGTTCCATCGTGATCGGATTTCTCACGATCCAGTCATAGGCGTTTCCGCGTGTCAGGCGGTTGATCTCCAGCATTTTCCGCCGGATAAACGGCGTCATGGCCTCGTTGGGCCGCCCGTTCAGCAGGTCCAGCACCGGGGGAAACAGCCGCTCCCTGGTGTCCGCCTGCATCGCGTAGCTGTTCATCTTGCCCACCGAGTCGGAAATGACCTCAATGCACCGGTTCACCGCCGCCAGCTTCATGGCCGCCGTGTCGCCGGTGGGGATACTCCCCGCCAGGCCCGTGCTGGCCAGGGTCACGACGTTGGCCACCTCCCGCGTGGCCTTTTTCGCGGCCCCGCGCACATGGTCCAAAATCATCCGCCTTCACCCCCGTCCCGGTTTCCGGTGCTCAGCAGCAAGCCCAGGCCCACAGATTCGCCGCCAGCCACGCACACCGCCGCGGGCAAATGCCCCGCCAGAGCGATGCCCACCACAATGGCCACCAGCCCCGCCACAAACAGCGCGTCCGCAACCAGCGAAATAAAAAATTTCTTGCGCTTCATAACGATTCCTTCCCCAGTTGTTGGATGATCCGCTTTTCCCTAGCGGACAACTCCCAAATTTTCACATTGTCTTTTTCCGCCGCCGCTTTTTCCGCCGCCGCTGACTCGGAAAGAAGAAATCCTGATCCGTAGATTGCTTTTCCATGCGTTTTCTGTTCATCCAGACAACGGATAAACACGGCCTCCTCTTGTGCAATTTCTAGACTAACGCCTCGATTTGCAATTTTTTGCAACTTGGCGGCTGTTGCAACGGAAACAGGGTAGTCGTATTTCGGGTGCTTCGTTTTTACACCGTCTAAATTTTTTCGATTTTCACGGTCGATTGCTGTGCTTAAGTCCCCGGATACGTTGATTTTCGGTCCATCCAAATTCGTAACAAATGATGTCGCTACATTTGCTCCGTTTTCATACGTCACCTGCGTCCCGCAAACGATGTAATTTTCACGGCCGCTATTAATGGCAAATAGTGTCAAACTAGGTGCGAAGAGGAAGTAGTCGATATGCCGTATACGATACTCTTTACAAATATCCGACAAGATGGAAAACGGTGGGTTATCGATCACAACGCAATTTTGTGGGTACTCTAGGTCTCGAAAATCTGCTCCTGGCCAAAACGGACGGACAATTTCACGTCCATGCAGGCTGTACTGTTCTACAGCCCAATTTTTCACCGTTTCATAGATGTTTTCGGGGGTGTAACAATCATCCGTCGTTTTTTTCGGTTGAAATTTTGCTTTGAACGCTTCATATTTTTCTTCGCTTGTGTCAAACCCGGGAAGGATTCCTTGGTCCATCTATTTCACCTCCAACGGCGGCTTTGGCGTTCTCCCCGGCGGCCCCGCGGACTCCCCACGGGGCCGGGAAACAGGAAGAAAGAGAAACATGAGCCGACGGCCAAAGAAGGAAAAAAGAAAGCCGCCGGGGAGAGCGCCAAAGGCTCACAGCGTAAAGTCTCCCGCGCCCAGGGCGTCGGAGAGGTCGTTTTTGTTTCGGTGTACCAAAGCCCGTGCCAGCGCGTTCATGGCCGCCGCCACGGGGTCAATGCGTTCGGTGTCGTCCTTGTGTTTTTTGCTCAGCTTGATATCGCCGTAGTTGTTCTGAATCTCTACCGCGTTGGCCAGGCACCACAGGGCAAGCGGGGATTCCTCCATCACGATGAGGTTTTGCAGCAGCAGCTCCCGGAACGTTTTCACAGCCAGGTTCTGGCCTGCGCAGGTCTGGGATATCTCCACACAAAACGCCTCATTGTTGCGCTCGTCGCACATTTTGATGGCCAGGTCGGTCGCGTTGTGCCCGTCGTAGTCCACCTCCTGCACCTCCCACCGGTGCTCACGCTCCCCGACAGAGATCCAGTTGTCTACGTAGCTGTTGTCCGTCACGTCTCCGGGCGTCAGGGTCACATAGCCCGCCTGTGCCCACGGGATGTAAGGCACCCGGTCGCTCTGCTCGTGCCGCTGGGCACCGCCCTCCGGCATAAAACCATGCATTTTGAGCGCCACCCGCCCGTCGTCCAGCAGAAACACCGCTGCCACGCCCGAAAGGTCGATGCGCTTTCCCAGGTCGAACCCGCACCAGCAGGCCAGCCCGTCGGTCAGCGCCGCAAACTCTTCCGCCGGGACCATCGCCCGCTTTGCCAGGCCCATGCAGTTCTCGTCCAGGTAGCGGTTCACGCTGCCGGTCTGCCACTGGCACATCCGCCGGGTGAGAAACTGCCGGATTTTATGCGGGTCGTTGGAGCCGTAGGCGGCGTTGTACTCCGTCTCGATCTGCTCCAACATGTATTTAGAATAATCGTTGGGATACCGCAGGCATGGATTCGCCCACGTCCATTTTGCTTTGTCGTGCGGGTCCTCCCCGACAGGAAGCTCCCGGATCATCACAAAATACGTCTCATCCGTCCGGTTTCTGTCCAGGACGTTCTTGGCGTATTCCTCCTCGATGTAGCAGGGCTTACTCTGCGCGTCGTCGCCTGCCGTCGTGATCACGTCCAGCAGGGCCTGGGGCCGCTTGCCGAAGGAGTTCAAGCCGATGTCGTAGATGTCGGACGTCGGGTGGGCGTGGTATTCGTCCACCACGAAATAGCTGGGAGCGCCGGAATCCTTGTTCTTCGTATCTTTAGAGAGCGCCCGCATATACCCGCCCCGGCTCTTATGCACCACCGGGTTAGAGCGGGGGATGATCAGCCGCTTCTCAATGTTCGGCGACGCCTGCGCAATTTTCTTGGCATCACCAAACACCCGCATAGCCTGCCCCCGGTCCACGGCAGCGCACTCCACTTCCGGCTCCATTTCAAACACCGCCAGCTCCGGGTGATACGGGGGATACATCGCATCCCCGCACAGATGATAGAGGGCCTGCCCCGATTTCTCGGTGCTCTTAAAGTTGCCCCGTGCCCGCTTGTTGTAGGTGCGCTTAAACCGCCTGGCCCCGGTGTTTTTATTTACCCAGCCGTAGGTGCAGCCCAAATCGAACACCTGCCACGGTTGCAGCTGAATGGCCTCCCGCTGCTCCACGCCCCGGACCTGCACGCACTGCCCGAACCATCGGATGATCCGGTCGGCCCGCGTCGTATCGAACACAAACGGAAAATCATCCGTCCACTGCCGTTTCAGATCGTCCAGGTGGCGCTGACAGGCTTTGATCTCATAGGGACAGCACATGTCGTGCAGCCGCCCCTCCGTCACCTGCTTGGCGTACACGCTCACCGCGTGGTGCAGGCCGGACTGGATCCGCACGCCCATCAGTCCCCAAACAGATCCCCGTCGGGGTCTGCCTCCGCCTCTGCCGCCGCCCGCTTCCGGGCCAGCCGCGCCCGCGCCTCCGGGGTCAGCCCCAAGACGTTTGCGTAGGACAGCAAAGTCTTCTCATGGGCCTGGAGCCGGTTCAGCACGCTGTCGATGTTGGCGATCAGCTCAAACCGCATCTCCAAATCAGGCTCCGCGTCCGCCTGGGCGATCAGCCCCCGGCACAGCGCCGAAAGGCTGTCCTTCCGGGCCAGAGAGGAGCAGTACACCGCCAGCATCTCCGCGTCCAGCTCATCCAGGATGCCCAGCCCTTCCATCCGTTTCAGGATCGAGCGCCAGTATCCCTGTGCCGTTTTATCTCCGCTGAGACTCCGCGGCATCTTCATCGCCTTCATCCGGTCCGGCAGGCACGTCTTCTCCGCCGCCTCCCGCGCCGACTTCTCCGCTTTGGTCAGATGCTTCGTCATCGCATCCGCGCTTTTCACATTCGCTGGCATGTCCGTTCCCTCCCTTCACCAGTTCTCCCAGCGCCGAAAAATAGAAATCATACAGTTCCGCGTTTTTCTCAAACGAAAACTGTTCCATTTTCGGGTTCTCATTGAGGTTCGAGCTGGTCTCGATCACAAATTTCCCCGCCTCAGTCTCAAACAGCAGAATCTTGCTGTGGTTCTGAACAACGGTATAATTCCACCCGTTTTTTCCACAAATCCGGTCAAAAAGTTGATAATATCCGTATTTCAGCCCGGTTTTGGAATCGTTCTTCATAAACGAGCCGATCAGAAAATTTGCTTTCTCCAACCGCCCGCCGGAGTGTAGCACATTCAGCGCCTGCATCTCCTTCTTCCCCACCCGCAGCGTGGAGGCGGTCAGCTCCAAAATTTTTGCTCTCTTGGCGATGAACCGCACAAAGCTGATACTGGAAAATCCGCCCGTAGAGAGAAACTTGTAAACCTCCCCCTCTTCCGGCAGCCTATCCAGCAGCTCCTCAATCTCCCGCACCGAGAGGATGATATTAAAACGCTTGCGCTTGTTGACTTGTCGCAGCATCCGACTTCCCGCCATTTTGCTTCCACCTCCGTCCGCTGATTGGGGAAATTTTCTCTCAAACGAGTGAGCACCGGGGTCTGGGAGTAGATGCTCAAAACTTTTTCGAGCCGGGGGGACTTGCGCGGCTTCGCCGCCGCGCACCCGTACGCCCCTGTGAGCCCGCACACGCTCGCGCATCTGCCAGCGCGGACGTAGCCTCCCGCTGTCTCAGCGTCGCTCCTGAACCTGTTCTCGCGCCGTCTTCTGGTCGTGGTGAAACTTGCACAGGCTTTGGTGGTTGCTCGCCGAAACGAACAGGTCCCAGTCCCCGCGGAACGGGACGATGTGGTCTACTACCGTCGCCTTAGTCCGCCAGCCTTTGGCAGCGCACACCCGGCAGAATGGCTCCCGCACCAGTTGGGCAGGCCGTAGTCGGTCCGTCCAGATCGGCTTGCTGTACCAGCTGTGATATTCTGCGCTGGCACGCTTCCGGCTTTGCCGTGGTGCTGGCCTATGTTTATCGCACCATCCGTCACGCGACAGTTCCGGGCATCCAGGATGACGGCAGGGTTTGAGTGGCCGCTGTGCCATGGGCTATCACCTCCAGGCTCAGCGCAAAAGAAAAAGCCCGCGCCAATAGTTCCCCGTGTGGGTTGCTATCAGCTCGGGCTTTGCAGCGCTGGCCAGTTGTTTTATTTTTTTAGCCGGGCAAATAAAAAAGCCCGAGCCAATGATCCCCGTCATCGGGGTTATCATCAGCTCGGGCTTTCAAAGCACTGGCCATTTATCACGTTGACCTTCACGATGCGTTTGCATCGGCGGCAGTACAGCTCCAAGTTTTCCGCCGTAGTTTCCGGCAGGATATGCAGCAGATACCGCGGGTGTTCGCAGGTCGGGCACAAAGCCCAGCCGTTTTTTACTGCCATAAGTTTACCATGATTTCCCTGTCCGTGCAAGTCTTTTTCCCCCTTATTTACGTTGTTTCTCCAACTGACGTATTATTTCCAAGATCAAGGTCGCGCCCGCGTGCGGGCGTGCGCGTGCGCGTTACCATATAGGCGGCATAGGTGTAGGCCCCGAATTGATTTGATATTTCAAAGCGATTCATCTGCACGGCATCATCTGGGATACGGATGATGCCGTTGTCTACCATGGTTTTCTCCGGCGGCGGCAACTGCGCCCGCAATCCATTAGATACTCCCCACGGCACCTTGTCCAGTGGTATCCCGTCCGGCGTCCGCCGGTCCTTCGTCATGTATTCGCCCCGCCGATGAGGCGGCCAGTCCTGGCAGATGCTTGGTTCTGCGTCGTTTTGCGTTCCGTTTCCCCAAATCTGGAAAACTTCGCTTTTTGTGATATCCGCATCCCGGAAAATCACGTGGAAATGCCACCGCCCATCCCCGTGTACGGTTTCCACGCAGAAAATGTAGTCGATGATCCTACCCTTAGCTTTTTTCAGCCGGTTCATAAAATTTTTCCAAATTCTGCGTGCATCTGCGTAATTCCGCGGCAAATGATCAGCGTCGAATGTCAACGTGTAAAACGTCGCATCCAGCCCTAGCAAGCCAACAAACAGCTCCGCCCGCTCTTTCGGTTTGCGGCGAAACGTGGTTTTGGTCTGGTGGATAATCTTATTCTTATCCGCCCGTTCCCCAGGACTTTCCGCTGCCCTGTGCCAGGGGCGCACATATCGACATTCTTTCACGTAGTCCCCGGCTTGTTGTCTCACTGCGATCCATTCAGCCATTTTTCTCCACCTCTTTCCCATTATTCCAGGCTTTCACAGCATTCTCTTCCACACTGTGCGTTTGTGTGCTGGATCCACATGATTCGCACGACACCCACCACATGGGGTATTTCCGGTTTCGGTGCGAGTCGTTCAGCACGGCCCCGCCCCCGCAAAAGGGGCAGGGCGTGAAACGCTTACTCTCCATAGATTTCCGCCGCGATCTCCCCAGCGCAGGCTGCGTATCCAGCCATGTCAACCCAGTTGTCCTGGTGTTTCGGGTTTTCTTTGGCCCTGCCAATCTTTAACAAGATCATCATGTTTGCCACGTCCACAGGGTCGATTTCCTGTCCGGTGCCAAGGTATGCCGTCCAAAGGTCAGCGATAGCTCCGAAGCTGTCCTCCGGCCTGCCGTGCGTATCCTGCCTATCCCGGCACACGCACTTTTCGGCGGCATCCAGGATGGTTTTTCGGGTGGTGGGCTGTTTCTCCTGATTACCGATGGTGTGGCATTTGATAAATGCTGCTGCATCCTGCATCAGTTTTTCGTGGCACGCGATCCCCTCCGCAGTTTCCGCAACATACGGGCATTTTGTGTCGCAATCTCTCGGCGTTTCGGCGCATTGACACACCTCTAACGCGGCGATCATTCGCGTAGCCTTATCAAATTCCAGCCACTTAGTTACCTGATCCATCAACATTTTTTACACCCCATTTCCAGCTTCTTCATTTCGGCGATAGCCAACGCCGCCTTGTGCATAGCCTTACGTTCGCCCAGTGTTGCCACCACCTGCACGGTCTCCGCTGTGCAGATGATAGCTAGGGCTACCAGCCAGAACACCATCCAGGGGTGTGCTAACATCCATACCAAAATTTTTCCTCCTCTCTAACCGTGTCGATTTCAACACGGTTACGTGAAATTGTAGTGGTCGAACAGCCAACGCAGTGCGTGTTGTAACTCCGCATTAGATAGCCTCGAACACGCTTCGTCAAGCGTTGCAACGCGCTCTATCGCGTAGGTCATAGCATCGTATGTCAGCCCATCGCCCTCTAGGTACGTTAGGTTGTGTTTCACGATGTTCACGGCCGTTTCATCATCCATGTAAATAGTTGGAAATTTTATGAGGCCGTCCATCATTCAACCCCCGGCGGTTCCGGCAGGAGCATCCAGTGGGTGGGCGTAAATGTACCTCCATACACAGTGAACTCTTCCCACAGCAGTTCTCCCTGGTAAGATATTACTTCACCAAGAACCACGTTGCCATACTCGGTGATGCAAACAGCTTTTTCTCCAGCCTTTGTCGGCTTCTCGCTGCCTGGTCTCCACCGCATACCATCAAGCGCCTCCAGAATAGTCCGATACGCCTCCCGCGCCCCAGGCATGGGCGTGTTGTCGGCGTGGCGCTGGAGCCACTCTCTAGCTTGTTCTAATGTCATTTTCCTTCTCCAATCAGATGTATAAAGCTATATATCTTCCTAAACAACGTTCCAAATCGTGCGCTTCGTCGAATTCCTTAAAGTCCGTTTTTTCGTCCACATCTTCTAAATCCTTTCGGAATTTTGCGATGTTTTTCAGGAGTGTTTCGGCCTCTTGCTCTATTCCGTCCAGAATCGAGCGTATTTCCTCTTTCTTTTTTTCAAAATCAGTTGCCATTTTGCACCTCCATCATTGCATTGCATTCTGGGCAATTTCTAGGAATAACATTGGTTCCCACGCAGTCTCCTTTATCAAAAACATAGGCTATTGGGAACATCCCAAATCCACAGTTGGAGCATTGTATGATATCTCTGTATCGTCCCCAGTGTGCGCGTACTCTCGGTGGCTCCCTTAGAGCCTTGATAGCCATATCTAGCGCATCATTTACTGCGCGGCATGATTCACCTGCTACGCTGCCTGCCGGTGCCGCTGTTGTAACGTGCAGCAGCTCTAGCTCTTTAATCGCGTCCTCTTTCGTCATACTCTACCTCCATTTTCGCGCCGCAGTTGGGGCAGTAGGGCATTCCAGATAAATCAACCCATTCCGACTGTTTCCCGTTTATCCGCAACAAGCCCTGCATACATTCGCTGCATGTCGTACCGTTTCCGACCCTTACCCAATGCCCCCGCCGCACCGGGGACACATCGGCGGCAGGCTGGTTTGCCACCAGGCTAACAACCCCCACTGTGTCCCACTCGCTGAGAGGGCTTCCGCCCACTTTGCTAATCGCCTTTAGCAACGCTTCTCGGTCGATGTAGTCAGTCATTGCCTTCCTCACTTTCTTTCGGCATCTTCCAATCAGATGGGACAGTGTTATACATAACACAGTGCCCTTCATTGTCGGCAAAACGACAATTGTCGCAATTTGGTTTCTTGTCGCAGTATCCGCGCAACCGCTGGAACGCTTCTTCAATATAACTTTTCATGCTTTTCCCTCCATCACACAAAAATTTTCGGCGGCTTTGGCATCTCCACCCCCATAGGACGCCACAGGTGGAGGCACAGAGGATGCAGATTCACGTAGTCCGCCTTGGCGGGGTGGTACTCTACCACCGTCTCATCCTCCTGGAAAAACATGCACTTAATCTCGCACATTTCCTCCCAGGTAGGAGCTGTCGTGCGTTTCCGGTTGGCTGGGGACACTGAAACGTGTTCCAAGCCACCGCCGTTGGATGCTACAACATTGAACATCCTGCCGCCAACAGGCACCCGGAAGACGCCGTTTCCAGCGTCTCCATTGCAACCGTAGTATTTGCGTTCAAATTCCGTATCGCGGTATTTGTCCAACGTCTTCAAATTCTTCATTCTTCATCACCGCCCAATTTTTGCTTCAGCTCCCTGACTTCCCGTTTCAGAGCCTTAATTTCCGTCTTATACTGCGCCCAAAGCCGATAAATAAACGCAGCTGTTTCTCGGTGCATCTCATCGACTTCTCTCGCCGATTTCCCCCACGACGGCTTCACCAACTTCCGACAAATCGTGTGCATCCGCTCTTTCGTTACCATTCGCTCCCGCCTCTCACGCCCGTTTTGGTGTATTTGTTCCCGTGCCGGTCCACATGCTGGGACGGCGCATCTGCGCACGGCCAATGCAGCCGTTCCCACAAGATTTCTTGGGCGATCCGCGCCCGTTTCGTGGCGCAGCCACTCGGTCCCTTTTCCATGGCAGCCTGCCGGAGTACATCCTCCGGCAGGCCTTCCATCTCGCGGCGCATCACCGCTCCCCGGCAGGCAGGTCCAGCCACCGACGCCAGCATTTGCAGCAGTCTCCCTCGCCGTCATCCAGGCACTCATCCTCCGGCACGTCCGGGGGGCAGGGACCTCCGCCCAGGAGTGCCGCCAGCGCGTCCACGTCCATCTCGCGCAGAGCGTCGGCGTGGGTTTTGGTTGGTTTCTCCCACTGGTCCGCCTCCTGGTACAGGCGGCTTGCCACGACGCCCGTAGACGCCTGGTATTTTCCGTCGTAGGTCTGCAAGATTTCACCGCAGACTGTTTGGAAATATACCTGGCACAATTCCATCCCAGGATACACACGGACGGGGCGAACAGGGGTCAGCTCCAGCGTCCACCGCCCCGAAAAACCGATGTCGCCGAATCCGGCGGTCACATGGACGAACAGGCCCAGCCGTCCAACAGAGGACCGTCCCACGATCATGGGCACAAGCCCGTGGGTTTCTGTGTACTCCATCGTCGATGCCAGATACAGCTGGCCGGGTTGTAGCACCATGCCCTCCGCCGGAATGTGGACGATGTTGGTCCGGTTGTCATTCCGTGGGTCCAGCACGGCCTCTCGATACACCATCAGGTCCTCGTCCAGCCGCAAATTGTAGCTGTTCGGACCAAGACGGGCCTCATCGAAGTCTTGGATTTTGATTTCTCCCGTGGAAATCCGCTGTTTGATTTCGTTGGCGCTTAAAATCATGTTTTTTATCCTCCTGTGTCAAAATGGTAAATTTTGCGTTCCAGTCAAGCCCGCAGGCGAGGCTTTATCACCATGTGTGATACAATTCGGCGTACATTCTTCCAGTTTTTCGCCGTCGATTTCCTGGAACCTCTGCGTTGGGCCATTAAATGCCAGCGTAATATATCCACCAGCCTGCCCTTTTTTGTTCTTTGCAATTAGCAAATCTCGCGGCGGCGTCGGCCAGTCGCTTTTCCGTTTGTATAGCAGCATGGCAACGTCCGCGTCCTGCTCGATCTGGCCGGATTCTCGCAGGTCCGCCAGGGTAGGCGGTTTATATTCATTCCCGTCCGGCGGGCGGCGGAGCTGTGTGTTTGCCACCACCAGAACTCCCAAGCTTTTCGCCATCGCGTGCAAGTCCATCGACAAACTGGTTACGATTTCATACCGGTTCCCGCGCCACCCGCGCTCCGGTCGAATGATTTGCAGGTAATCCACGTAGACGATTTCGTATCCTTTGGCTACGGTCATAGAGCGGATATCTGCCACCGTCATTCCGGCGGCGTGGATCACGTCGAGCTTCCGCCCTTCAAAATCCGGTCCGGCCGCGATCATCCGGTCGATTTCCAGCGCTTCTACCGTTTTTCGTCTCAGCCGCCCGGAATCCACGCCCGCTACCAGAGCCATAAGCCGGTCATATACCTCATCCGGGTCTGTTTCGAGGCTAAAATAGCCCACCCGCATACTTTCCGCTTGCTCCCAGGCCCATTGGAGTGTCAAAGCCGTTTTGCCCGCGCTAGGCCGTGCGCCCACGCAAACATAGTCCCCCTTGCGGGACATCACCAGGCCGGAGATTTTCTCCATGCCCCAGCTGATATAATCTGCCGGCTCATCCACCCGGAGCATAGCCTGGAGATAGCCCTCCTGTGCCGAAACGACCTCAAACCGCAGCGTCTCCGCCGTGATCTTATTCAGTCGTTCCAGCACTTCCAGCGCCGCTTCCGACGTCTGGCAGGCCGCCAGCTCCATGCCAAGCGCCTGGAACTGGTTGACTTTGGCCTGCTCCACGGCCAGGTCCACATAGGCCATCACATTGGCCGCCGTTGGGGTCAGCTCCATCAGCTGGAGCAGTAACTCCGTGTAAGCGTTGCCTACGATGTTTTTTACCGTCACGGGGTCGATGGGCTTCTGCTCCTGGTACAGTTTTTTCGCCGCCCGGAAGATCGTTTTGTATTCCCCGGAGAAGTGGCTCTCATTCAGCCGAAGAAAGACCTCCCCGGCGCAGCTATCGTCCAGGAGCAGGGAACCAAGCACGGCCATCTGAGCATCAAGTCCGCGCTGTTCGCTGACTTTCGGCGTTTCCGTCATAGCCGATACGCCCCCTCCGGCTCCGTCTGCCCGGTGCCCTCGGTTTTGCTCGGTGCGGGCTTTTTCACGTCCTCCCACCGGCGTTGATTCAGCCAGGTGGCAGCGTAAGGGATCCCGATACCGCGCTGCCAATCCTCGCTGTTGAGCTGGTTCATCAGCCCCAGCGCCATGGTCCGCAGAAGGTCTTCATCCGGTCGCAGGTTGTCCCAGGCCCGGATAGCCGCCTGCTTGTTCTCGCCCCTGGGATAGCTATCCCAGAATTGTTCAAAGCGGTCCGGCTTCCAGTCCGGGGCCGTCTTAGGCTGTCTGGATTTGCGCCGACGCCGTCCCCCCGTGGGGGGACTATAGGGGGGTATAGTATTATTACTTACGTACTTAGTACTATAAGTACTTAATTGTGGCTGATTTTCCGTCGACGGAAAATCGGTAAACGGTGAATCTACGTCCCCCTCTACCACCGTTTGCCGATTTTCGGTCAACGGTGTCTGAGCGTCTTGTTCTATGCTCAAGGGGATTTCTCGAATCACGTACTCCATCCGTCCGAACGTGCCGCCATCATCGTGTGTCTGCTCCCGGCAGACATACCCAGCCTTCTCAAGCTCTTTCAGCGCAGAGCTGATTGCCGCCTTGCCGTCCTTGCAAATCTTGGTCAGGCCGGAGACGCTGTATGTCCAGTCCTCCGGCAAACCAAGAATTTTTGACAGCAAACCAACAGCTTTCAGGCTCAGGCGTTCATCACGAAGATGGTAGTTCGCCATGACGGTGTAATCATGGCTCTTCTCTACCCTAAAAACTGCCATTTGTTACCTCGATTCGCTTTACATACCGCCAAAAATGCGGTATACTTACAACGTACTCAATCCATAGCCATATGGATCCTCTGTTCAGGCATCACAGGCCGCTATCCTGTGATGCCTTTCCTTATGCCCGAATCTGGCTGCACCGCAACTCCTTGGCGATATCACAAGCAAGCCACTTTTTCCGCCCATTGATATCAACAGGCAAAATATGCGCGTTGTCCAGCCATTTCTTGGCGGCCTTGTCATCTTTCAGGCCCAGGACCATTTTTACATCCTGGATATCCAGGCAGAGACAGCCAACCAGTGCCACAATGTCATTTTCCAGCGGCTTGCTTTTTACCTGCCGCTTTGGTGCGGTGGCGGGTTGTCCCAGTAGGGATGGATCGCAGATTTTCGTTATTCTCGGCATTCCGTTTACCTCCTCTCCTGGGTTCTATCCCCAGTTCTGCCAGCCAATCATATGGCCGCACATCGTGCACATGGTAGTGCCGCGCGATGTCCTTGATCGGCATCCCAGTCAGGTAGACTTCCATAAAATCCTCCGGGATCGGCTTTTTCGCCCGCTTATACTTCACGGCTCCATTCTGCGTATCCGCCCGTCTTCCGGCCTTGACTCGGTGGCAATACTGACCGCCAGTGCAGTTCGGCTCCTCGCAGGTCAGGCAGGCGTTGATTTCCTCCGGCCCCTCAGAGTGCCGCATTCTTACGGTACCCTTCAGTGCATCGCTCGGTGCCTCTTTCCAGGGTTTGGAGGCCGCCGTTTGTATCATAACGCCGTTTACCCTCACGCTCACGTTTTACACCCCACTCTCTCGATCCATACCACGGCGTCCCGGCGCAACGTGGGCAGGTGTAGTGTTTGGCGCCCTTTTCCAGCACCGACACGTTCCACTCCAACCCACATTCCCGGCACAGCCTCTTCACAGCACCCGCAGGGGAATCCCCGCACGGCGCAGGGCCAGGTTGACCTTGCCCTTCCGGTTCTTGGCCCGCACGGCCTTCTCGCGGTTCTTGGAGGCCTTGACTTCGGCCTCCCAGCGGGCTTTGGCGTTAGCCTCCAGAGTAGGCTGCATCACGCGCATGATACCCTCGATATCTGCCCACTTCCGCGCCTCAGCGCGGGCTTTGATCTTCATGACTTCGTTCATCGTATGATCTCCCTTTCTTCGAGCTTGGCGGCTTCGACCCGATAAAACCGGATTTCGCCACCTCTGTTTTTTCTGGTGATGATCTGCCCCAGAAGATTCCGCCGGGCGGAACGGTACTCCGTCCGGCGGTGATCCTCCCAGCAGACACGCCCGTTATCATCCAGGCGGACATGCCTAATGCGGTAAATCACAGCTCTCCCTCCGTCCATCCAATAGCTTCAATCAGCTGGTCAGAAAATTCCGACAGAGTCAGGATTGCTTGGTAGTAAATTTCCGGAAGAATCGGAGTTTTGACGATTTCTTCCACCGTTTTGCGATCATCCACCGGCAAGTCACGAAATTCAAGCAAAAAGAATGCTATCTTTTTCGTGATCTTCACAGGGATACATTCGTCCCCGCTGTCGCCAACGATTTCCCGCATCCGTTCCTGCATATCGTTGGCACGATCTTCAAACAAGCTGCGTGTCATCGCAAAAAGTTTTTCGCGTGAAGGGACCAGGGAATAGCCCTCTTTCTCCATCACGTTTCCTCCTCTCGGATAAAAATCTTGGATAAATCTCGGATACCTCCCAACTTATCCAAGCGTGGGGTGCGGCGTTTAACGTCCGCCGCCCAACGACGCCTTATATATATTCCACGCAGAGAATATAATTCATGTTATAGACTGCAACGCAATCCTTGCCTTTGCTCAAGAAAAGCAAGGAATCAATAACGCGAAAATTATCAAAAGCTCCATCCGGAAATTCTCGAACGTTGCCTTCCGTTGTCATAAGTCGCAGCCTTTTGTTTTCACCCATGTTCTCACCTCCCCAGCCAGCGCCCCACGACGCTCTTTCTTTTCCCCTCCCGGCGCGTTATACTGGCCAGGAGGTGATTTTTATGCTCACAGAAAACTGTTCAAAGATCCTAGCCTATCTAACCAGCCTCCCCGGCGAAAAACCAAGGTGGCGTCACAGCCTCCAATCCGTTGCCAGCGCGGTAGAGCTGACACAGGAGGAAACTGTCTCCGCCGCGAAGGAGCTGGAAGCGATAGGATACGCAGAAGTCCATTGCGTTTCAACGCCCTTGGGCAACGCCCCGGAGGGCGTCACCCTGACAGAGAAAGGGATTAACTACAAGGCGTTGAAACGCTGGCAGACACGGGCGTACTGGGCTGACAAATGGATTGATTTGTTAGCTCTAGCCATTGCCATTGCCGCGTTTATCAGGACCCTTTGACAAACGTCGCCACCAGCGCCGCCAACGACACAAAAAAGGTGATCTTGCTGACTAGATCAAAGTCAGAGAATTTCCTCCAGCCTTTAAGCGGGCCTCTGTTGTAGCGTTGCACAAACTCCAACCTCCCCCCGGCCAGCGCCTTACGACGCTGGCCCGTTCTTTTCTTGCAGTCCCCGCATGATAGCCATGCCCTGGGCTACGCCGAGAATCCGTTCTTGCTCAGTTACATCAAAATCTTTGATATACTCAGAGATCAAGGCGCCAATTTCATCGGCTGGTTCCCTGATGTTCTTTTCGATCAACCGCACCGCCTCCTCTCTTATCGACTGTCTATATTCTATCATCGTTTTCCGATAAAGTCAAGACTTTTTTATCGGCTATTGATAATTTTCCTTGACTTTTTGGCGTATATGTGGTTTAATAGACTTAGAAAATGCAGGGGGTAGAGACATGGAAAGTTTGAACGACAGAATCAAACTGGTTTTCAAAGATTCTGGACTGACGCAGATGGACATTTCCAAACGATTGAATATCGCACAATCATCCGTATCGGGAATAATTTCGGGAAAAGCAAATCCGTCAAAGCGTACATTGGCCGACATTGCGGACCGTTTTGACGTGAATTTAGAATGGCTAAGAGACGGAACGGGCCCGATGAAAAAAGAACACCCATTAAAGCATGATCTTGGTGAGTTTTTCGCGGAAGTCATTTCGACAGATGTTCCGTACAGGGACGAATTTATTCTTGCGCTTTCGGAGTTAGCCCCGGAACACTGGAAAATACTCGGCGATTTGATTCTGAGGACAGCAGAACGAATCAAAGAAAAGACCGAAGAAGGTGAAGCCGGAGAATAAGTTATCCCTTCCGCCGGGTGGCGGGTAAAAATAAACACAGGAGGATAACATGAGAAAAGAAGGACAAAGCAGGCCGAAAAAGCCCGTGTACAAGAGGGTCTGGTTTTGGGTGCTGGTGGTGGTCGTGGCATTTTTCGTCGCGGTCATGGCAATGCCCATGCCGGAGGACAGCGGAACAGGGCAGGAGGAGCCCAGCACCGCGACGACTGAGCAGGAGCAGCAGGACACCGAAGAACCGGCAGAGGAAGAGACGCCCGCCGTGGACGCTCCGGACGTTGCAAAGGACCTGGACAGCAAATATTGCACCTACGTCCGCATGAGTAACAATTGTCTCAAAGGCGTGCTTAATGAGGACAATGACCCCGCGACGACGTACACCAAGTGTACCCAGTCAAGGGACTTTTTTATGCAGGCGCAAGAGAAAATCAGCGCAGCCCGTACCGACGCCAACAAGGACGTGGCTGACTGTGCAGAGGCCGTTGTACAGTGCATGTATTCCGCATGTGGAAACATCCAGAAATACCTGGACGACGGGAAAACCAAGGACCTGAGCGCCGCGCAGACGGACATCCAGGACATGAACACACTGAAAGCGGAGTTTGAGACACGGCGGCAGGCATACCTGGAAAAATGCGGCATCGGCGACCAGTACGAGCCGCTGAATTACGATTACGAGTGAGGGTAGGGGACATGAGAGAGAAAACAAAGGGGTTTATCGCCGGGTTCCTGCTCTGCGCCCTGCTGATCGGGCTGGGCATCCCGGTGGGAGCTGCGACGTATAAAAAGGCCGTCGAGATTTACTACCGGGATGTAAAAATCACACTGGACGGACAGCAGGTAACACCAAAAGATGCCCAGGGCCAGGCGGTGGAACCGTTCATCATGGACGGCACAACCTATCTCCCGGTCCGTGGAATCGCCTCTGCGTTGGGGCTGGGCGTTGACTGGGATAACAGCACCAGCACCGTAAAGCTCCACAGCGACGGGAATAGCGGTGTCCTGGACGATGTTTATGCTCTACTGGATTTCACTGGTCACAGCGTTTGGTCGCAGACAGAAACCGTTGAAATCATCCACGGAGATACACCAACAGAAACGTGGAAGGACTGTATGTATTTCCTGGGTGACGGTAGGTTCTACTGCTATCAGTATTCACTCGATTCCACAAGCGATTACGGAATTGAAGGAGAGTATAGTGTTGTAGATGGCTATCTGAATATCGTGTATCAGATAGATTATAACCAGAACGAAAACACCCGCGATATTTACAAAATCAGAACAGAGGGAAATGCCATAGTTTTGGAGTACGTATCCGGTGCCGGACTGTTTACCGGAAAGTATACGCAGGACGAAGAATGGACACAGTACGACATCGGGAAAAAGGTAGATGAGGCATTCCACAAGTATGATGATGCCCCCTATAAGTAAGCCTGTAAAAGGGCATAAAAAGGCCGGCCCTTTCGGGTCGGCACTTTTTTAACCTTTTAGCAGTCCCCGAACAAAGATCAGCACGATCTCTGCCTTCCAATCGGGTAGCTGCTCCATGATCTTAACGATTTCTACTAGCATTTCCTTCCTGGTTTGCTCCATGTAATCCTCCTATCCGGTATAGAGCCGCTGGACGTAAGCAAGTACGATCCGCAGCCGCCGCACGTCCATCCCCTCCAGCAGCCGCGTGATTTGGCCCACAAGCATCGTGGTTTCCATCAAATCAACTCCCTCCATTCTATCAAACATCCGTTCGCTGTCTACCATATTCTAGCCCTCTCTAGCGCAAACCATATTCTTCCAAAGATGCAGAACAACAACAAAAAACGTCGAAAGAAGGGGAAAATTGATGAAGAAAGACACAAAGTACAAATACGTCCGAAAAACAATGACTTGGGAAGGGCGGAGATATGAGGTTACAGGGAAGACGGAGCTGGAAGCACTGGAAAAATTGGCAGAGCTGAAAGTGCGATTGAAAAACGGCGATGTGGTGATGAATCGAGAGACAACGGTTGATCGGTGGTTTAAGGAATGGTTCCAGCTGTACAAGGCCCCGTCCGGCGGGACGAAAAAAAGTCTGAGCATGTACACTGAAAAGTATAATTCGATCATCAGCCCAGCGATCGGGCGGATGAAGCTGGGAGATGTGCGGGAAGCGAATTTGCAGCGTATCCTGAACAGTCAGGCGGGTATGTCGTTTTCACACGTCTCCAAGCTGCGGATGATCCTCAAGGCCATGTTCTCGCGGGCAGCAGCGTCCCGGATCATATCGTTCGACCCCAGCACGCAACTGGAGTTGCCGGAGACGAGCAATGGAGAACATAGGTCGCTGGCAGAAGAGGAACGGGTAGCTCTGTTGAAGGTTTGCGAGACGCACCGGTACGGCCTGTTGATGCAAATCATCCTGTATGCCGGCCTGCGCCCTGGCGAAATCGCGGCGCTGAATTGGGGAGATGTAGATTTTGAAAAAAACGAAATCAGAGTACACAAAGCCCAGGAAAGCGGCAGTAAGAACATCAAGGCCCCCAAGACAAGCGCGGGTTTCCGGGAGATACCGATGGTCCCGGAACTCAGAGAACGTCTCTGGGCCGCGAGAGAAGCCCCAGAGGAAGCTGTGGTAAAAAACACAGTAGGTAAGCGTCTGGACAGCGACAGCATGTATAGAGCGTGGAAGAGTGTCCGAAAAGCGATGGACATCGAAATGGGAGCCACTGTCTACCGGAACCAAATTATCGAGAGTGTCATTGCGTCGGACCTCACTCTGTACTGCCTGCGGCACACGTTCTGCACGGATTTACAGCGGGCCAGTATCTCCATCAACATAGCAAAGGAACTCATGGGGCACAGTGATATCAGCGTGACCGCCAACATCTACACCCATAAGGATCAAGCTACCCTGCACCGCAACATGAAGAAGCTGGCAGCCCTGCGAAGCGCTGTGACAAACTCTTCCGCGCATTACGGCGTTTCCATCTGGCCAATGGGCCAGGGCTTGGCAGATTTCGGTTTTCTGCCGTTCCTGATTTCCCACATGTCCCACACATTCCAGGAGGCAGGTTCTCCAACAATCGTGGAGGTAAATGTGGAAAAAATAAGATAAAATTCCGCAATCCATTGGAGCGCAAGGGTTTTAAAACAGGGAAAAAGAGACTCTGACTCTGTTTGTGAGGGTTCGAATCCTTCTCCCGCTGCCAAAAGAAAA
>ERZ1106963.847-NODE-847-length-41328-cov-10.380588_pt1 | contig 41328 bp, 40 predicted proteins | sample MGYA00403681_ERZ1106963 | MGnify/ENA primary metagenome ERZ1106963 (study PRJEB35170, sample SAMEA104062407) | human gut metagenome | biome: human gut; feature: human-associated habitat; material: faeces | place: Denmark | collected 2012-05-03 ...
CCACACTGGCAGCCTGAGAGGTATTTTTCCCCACGCACATGTCGCGGTGAAAAATAATCTCATTTTTTCGCGTCTGCGGACGCGAACTCTGCGAGGCTTTTTTACAAGCTGATTTCAAGTTAAGGACGGTAATCGCCTTATGCAAAAATCGCTTCTCTATCAGGCTGGTACTCGAAGAAGCTTACTGGTGGATGCGGGTGCCGGTCTTACCGGCGATACCATGGCAGCCATGCAACCATGGCGCTTTTTGACAAAAGCGAGCCATGATTTCATGTTAAGGACGGATTATCGCCTTACGCAAAAATCGCTTCTCTATCAGGCTGGTACTCGAAGAAAATTACTGATGGATGCGGGTGCCGGTCTTACCGGCGATACCATGGCAGCCATGCAGCCATGGCGCTTTTTGACAAAAGCGAGCCATGATTTCATGTTAAGGACGGTAATCGCCTTACACAGAAATCACTTCTCCATCGGACTGGTACTCGAAGAAGCTTACTGGTGGATACGAGTACCGGTCTTGCCGGCGATACCGTCCTTGGCCTTCTCCAGCAGAGTGATCAAAGCGGTGCGGCCGGGTTTGGACTCGGCGAACTTTACGGCGGCCTGGACCTTGGGCAGCATGGAGCCATTAGCGAACTGGTTCTCATCCATATAGACCTTGGCCTGGGCGGGGGTCAGATCGTCGAGGCCCTTCTGGTCGGGCTTGTTGAAGTTGATGGCCACCTTCTCCACGGCGGTGAGGATCACCAGTACATCGGCATCCAGCAGCTCAGCCAGCAGCTCACTGCCGAAGTCCTTGTCGATGACGGCGGGAGTGCCGTAGACCTTGCCCTCCTTGCGCACTACGGGGATGCCGCCGCCGCCCACGGCGATGACCACATGACCGGCGTTGAAGAGGGCCTTGATGGACTCGGCCTCCACGATGTCAAAGGGCTTGGGGGAAGGAACTACCTGGCGATAGCCGCGGCCGGCATCCTCCACCATGGTATAGCCCTTCTCAGCGGCGATGCGGTCGGCGGTCTCCTTGTCGTAGAAGGCACCCACGGGCTTGGTGGGATTCTGGAAGGCGGGGTCGTCCTCAGACACTACGGTCTGGGTGACGATGGTGGCCACGGGCTTGGTCATACCGCGAGAGGCCAGCTCGTTGCCGATGGCCTGCTGCAGGTGATAGCCGATGTAGCCCTCGGACATGGCGCCGCACTCGGGGAAGGGCATGTCGGCCTTGATGGCGCCGGCCTCAGCTGCGGTGGACAGCCCCAGGTTGATCATGCCCACCTGGGGACCGTTGCCGTGGGCAATGACTACTTCATTGCCTTCAGCGATGAGGTCCACGATGGCCTTGGCGGTATTGCTCACTAGGGCCAGCTGCTCAGTAGCAGTATTACCCAGGGCATTGCCGCCCAAGGCGATAACGATACGCTTGCTCATAATTATTCTTCCTTTCCTGATTGTGAAAAGATCGCGATAGCGGGAGCGTTTGGCAGCACTCCCGCTATCGGATGGGTTCAGATCAATTAGTGCAGCTTACGATGATTGTCGGCGGCGTCCAGCTCCATCAGGGTCTTGACGGGATCCTTCACCTGGGACATGAAGATCATAGCGGCAATGATATAGGGCTTGTAGGAAGCTTCCTTGTACAGGGGCACGATATAACGGTCGAACACGGAGTTGTCCACTTCGCCTTCCTTGCAGCTCAGGCCGGTGATGTCGGCGGGCAGGCAGTGCATATACAGAGCCTTGCCGTCCTTGGTGAGCTTCATCATTTCCTCGGTGCAGGCCCAATCCTTATGCTCGGCATTCTGAGCCAGAAGCTTCTTCTCCAGAGCATCGATGCCAGCCTGATCGCCGGCGGAATACAGCTTGGTACGCTCCTCCATGGCGGCGAAGGGAGCCCAGGACTTGGGATACACGATGTCGGCATCCTTGAAGGCCTCGGCCATGCTATTGGTCTTGTGGAACTTGGAGCCGTACTTCTCGCAGTTCTTGCGGGCAACTTCCTCCACCTCGGGCATCACATCGTAGCCATCGGGGTGAGCCAGGGTCACATCCATGCCGAAGCGGGTGAACAGACCGATAACGCCCTGGGGCACGGACAGGGGCTTGCCGTAGGAGGGAGAGTAAGCCCAGGTCATAGCGACCTTCTTACCCTTCAGGTTCTCCACGCCGCCGAAGTAGTGGATGACATGGAGCATATCGGCCATGCACTGGGTGGGATGGTCCACGTCGCACTGCAGGTTTACCAGAGTGGGGCGCTGCTCCAGGATGCCGTCCCGATAGCCCTCCTCCAGAGCGTCCATGAAGGTCTTCTGATAGGTGTGGCCCTGGCCGATATACATATCATCGCGGATACCGATGACGTCGGCCATGAAGGAGACCATGTTCGCGGTCTCGCGGACGGTCTCGCCGTGAGCGATCTGGGATTTTTTCTCGTCCAGCACCTGCTCCTCCAGGCCCAGCAGGTTGCAGGCGGAGGCGAAGGAGAAACGGGTACGGGTGGAATTGTCGCGGAACAGGGAAATGCCCAGGCCGGAATCGAAGATACGGGTGCTCTTGTTGCGCTCGCGCAGATCGCGCAGGGCATCGGCTACGGTGAAGATAGCGTCGATCTCGTCATCGGTCTTGTCCCAAGTCCAATAGAAATCGTTCTTGTACATGTTGTTGATGTGCAGGGTCTCCAGATGGCGGGCCAGTTCAACGGTCTTGCTCATGTTGATTATCTCCTTATTTATCAAATGTTAAAACAGGCTTTGAACAACCTTCGCGGTGAAAGCGGCGGACCGCCCTCACCGGGAAGGTTCGAATGAGACGAAATTACTTGATGTCGTTGCCGGTGAGCTCCTGACGGAAGGAGGTGGCGGAGCCGTCCTTGTTCTCGGGCTTATAGAGGCCGGGAACGGCGGCGTACAGAGCGGCGCAGGTCACCAGATCCTGCTTGAAGGTCACCTCGTTGGGAGCGTGAGCCTGGGACTCGGCACCGGGGCCGAAGCCTACGCAGGGGATGCCGTAGCGGCCCTGGATGGACACGCCGTTGGTGGAGAAGGTCCACTTGTCGGTCAGAGGACGGCCGCGGCGCTTGGAGGCGGCCAGCTCGCAGGGCATCAGGCGCTCGGTGCCCCACAGGGCGTGGTGAGCGTCGATCAGGGCCTGGACGTGAGGAGCGGACTCCTTGTTGATCCAGGTGGGGAAGAAGCACTCGGTTTCATACACATGGCCGGTCCAGGCGGGACGGTCATACATATACATGGAGACCTTCACATCCTTGGCGTACTTCTTGCAGGCGGGCAGATCCTCGATCTCCTTCAGGCAGGACTGATAGGTCTCGCCGGCGGTCATGCGGCGGTCGATGGAGATAGCGCAGCTATCGGCCACGGCGCAGCGGGAGGGGGAGGTGTAGAAGATCTGGTTGGTGGTGCAGGTGCCGCGGCCCAGGAAGCGGGCATCTTCGTAGTGCTCGGGGTTGAACTTGGGATCCAGCATCTTTACCAGGCCGTTGATCTCGGTGGAGCCGTCGGCGGGATTCTCGTTGAGGTCGCGGATGTTCAGAATGACCTCGGCCATCTTATGAATGGCATTGTCACCGCGCTCGGGAGCGGAGCCGTGGCAGGACACGCCGTGCATGTCCACGCGGATCTCCATACGGCCCCGGTGGCCGCGATAGATACCGCCGTCGGTGGGCTCGGTGGAAATGACGAACTCAACCTTGCTGCGGGCATCCTCGGGACCGCCGAAATACTCGTTCACGATGGACTGCCAGCACATACCGTCACAGTCTTCCTCCTGCACGGAGCCCACAACCATCAGCTTATACCCCTCGGGGATCAGATTCAGGTCCTTCATGATCTTGACGCCGTAGGTGGCGGAAGCCATGCCGCCCTCCTGGTCACTGCCGCCGCGGCCATAGATCAGGTCGTCGGTCTCATAGCCCTTGTAGGGGTCAGCTTCCCAGTTCTCGATGTTGCCGATACCCACGGTGTCGATGTGGGAGTCGATGGCGATGATCTTGTCGCCGGTGCCCATCCAGCCGATGACGTTGCCCAGCTTGTCAAACTCCACCTTGTCGTAGCCCAGGGACTTCATCTCCTCGGCAATGCGCTTGACGACGCCCTCTTCCTCACAGGACTCAGAGGGGATGGCGATCATGTCGCGCAGGAACTTGACCATTGCGGGCTTGTAGCCTTCCGCGGCTTTCTTGATGGCTTCAAAATCCATAGTGAACCTCCATATTTTCAAAAATATCAAACGGTTTGAAGTGGGCGCATCGAGCCCTGTCGATTCCGCTCACACATCTATCATATCACATCTTACGCCGATGTCAAACAAAAATTTATGAAACCAAAATATTTTTTTGGAAAGGGATTGATTTTCTTAAAAAATATGATATGATAAGTATGGCTTAGAAAAGAATACTGAAAGAAAAAATGTGGTGCGGTTCGTCGCGCCGCAAGGGAAAGGCGGGGCTATGGAGACAAAACGCTTGGAAACGCTGAAGCAGATCGCCAACGGCATCGCGGCGCAGTTCGGCAGCAATTGCGAGGTGGTCATCCACGAGATCAACAGCAGCTGGATGGATCACTCAATTGTATATATTGTAAACGGGCACGTTTCCGGCCGCAAGATCGGGGACGGCGCTTCCCAGGTGGTGCTGGAGCAGATGCTCAACCAGGACGCGCAGCCCAAGGACCACCTGAGCTATCTGACCAAGACACCGGACGGGAAGATCCTCAAGTCCTCGTCTATCTATATCCGCAACAGCCGGGGCATCGTGGTGGCGATCCTGGCCATCAACTATGATGTATCCAGCCTCATGATGATCCACCGGACCATTGATGATATGCTGACTACCAATGACAAGGTCCAGGCGGAGCCGGAGCGCATCATCAATGTGAACAATGTGTTAGACGAGCTCATCGACCAGTCTGTTGCGCTGGTGGGTAAGCCTGTGGCGCTGATGAACAAGGACGACAAGATCCGGGCCATCCAGTTTCTCAATGAGAGCGGTGCGTTCCTGGTGACTAAGTCCGGTGATAAAGTGGCAAAATACTTCGGTATTTCCAAATATACACTGTATTCTTATATTGACGCAAACAAGAAGTAAAATTACAGGAGGAAAACAAACATGGGAAAAATTGATCTGTCCATCAACAAGGCCGGCCTGGAGCATAATATCCAGAAGGCCAAGGAAAACAACATCATCATCCCCACCATTGCCCAGATGCAGAATCCCGACCTGATCCCCGAGAAGATCAAGGCCAAGCTCTCCAACACCGGCCTGTGGGATGTGGATCCCGTGAACCTGTTCCGTATCTCCTGGCACAATGAGGCCAAGGAGAAGGGCGGTCTGTTCCAGGCTGTTCCCAACTATGTGGAGATCCCCAGCAAGCTCTCCGGCGTGCCCTGCCGCATCATTGCCATGTCCGGTAAGTGGTTCCCCACCGGCTGCCACAAGGTGGGCGCTTCCTTCGGCTGCCTGGCTCCCCGCCTGGTGACCGGCCAGTTCGACGCTACCTATCATCACGCTGTCTGGCCCTCCACCGGCAACTACTGCCGCGGCGGCGCCTTCAACTCCAAGCTGCTGGCCTGCGAGTCCGTGGCCATCCTGCCCCAGGATATGTCCAAGGAGCGCTTTGACTGGCTGAAGAGCATTGCCGGCCAGATCATCGCCACCCCCGGCTGCGAGTCCAACGTCAAGGAGATCTTCGACAAGACCTGGGAGCTGAAGCAGGATCCCACCATGATGATCTTCAACCAGTTCGCCGAGATGGGCAACCCCCTGTGGCACTACAACGTCACCGGCTATGCCCTGGCTGATCTGTTCGAGGCTGTGAAGAAGCCCGGCCAGAACTTTGCCGGTGCCTGCTTCACCTCCGGCTCCGCCGGCACCATGTCCGCCGGTGACCTGCTGAAGGAGCGTTATCCCCACCTGAAGCTGGCTGTGGGCGAGGCTCTGCAGTGCCCCACTATCCTGAATAACGGCTTCGGCGGCCACCGCATCGAGGGCATCGGTGACAAGCACATTCCCTGGATCCACAATGTAAAGAACACCGACATGGCCATCGCCATCGACGACGAGGACTCCCAGCGTCTGCTGCGCCTGTTCAACACCGCAGACGGCAAGGCCTACATGAAGAATGAGCTGGGCATGAGCGACGAGCAGGTGGAGAAGATGAGCTGGCTGGGTATCTCCGGCATTGCCAACGTGCTGTGCTGCATCAAGATGGCCAAGTACTATGAGCTCACCGAGAACGACGTGGTCGCCACCGTCCTCACCGACTCCGCCGTGATGTATCAGTCCCGCATTGAGGAGCTGAACGAGATGCACGGCGCGTACAACGCTCACGAGGCCGCTATGGATCACGCTCTGCATATGCTGGGCCTGAAGACCGACAACATGATGGAGATGGGCTATGCCGAGCGCAAGCGCGTCCACAACCTGAAGTACTACACTTGGGTGGAGCAGCAGGGCATGACCGTGGAGGATCTGAACGCTCAGTGGTACGACACCAAGAACACCTGGGATGCCGTCCACGCTCAGGCCAAGGATCTGGACGAGCTCATCAACGAGTTCAACGAGGCCACCGGTCTGCTGAAGAATCTGTAAGAAATACCCCAAATTCGCCGCAGGGGCGGGACAGCCGTCCCGCCCCTGCGATTTTATTGTCGGGAGATGGGGAAAATGGAGCATACGGCAAAAAGAAAAAGATGCCGACTGCCCATGTATGATTATAGCGAAAACGGCGCGTACTTTGTTACGATTTGTACCGATAAAAAGCGGAAATGTCTCTCTGATGTGAGTAGGGGCGGGGTTCTACCCCGCCCGTTCGGAAAGGTCGTGGAGTACGAATTGCTTGCGCTGTCGGAACGCTATAAAGTGGTTATCGACAAATATATCATTATGCCAAACCACATACACATCCTGCTGACTGTGCAGCGGGCGGGGCAGAGCCCCGCCCCTACGCATAATTTGAGTAGCGTGATCGGGGCATTCAAATCCAGAACAACGAAGGCAATCAATCAGATGATGAACACACCAGGCCGGAAGTTCTGGCAACGCTCCTATTTTGACCATGTTATTCGCAACGAGGCGGATTATCTCCGCATCTGGCAATACATTGATGACAATCCCGCTCACTGGGCGGAGGATGAATACTACATTTAATTGAGGGAGAACACAACATGAAAAATGTAAAATACGGCAAGTGCGTCCGCTGCGGCAAGACCTATGAGGCCACTCCCGACCTGACCAACTGTGAGTGCGGCGGTATTCTGGACATCGTATACGACTACGACTATATCAAGACCGTCCTCACCAAGGAGAAGCTGGCCAAGCGGGAGAACCGCTCCATGTGGCGCTACCGGGAGCTGCTGCCCGTGGAGGAGACCACCCCCGACACCCCCCTGCGGGTGGGCTGGAGCCCCCTGTATGAGGAACCCAAGCTGGCCGAAATGCTGGGCATTAAGAAGCTGTGGGTGAAGGACGACGGCCAGAACCCCACCGCCTCTCTGAAGGACCGTGCCAGCGCCATGGCCGTGGCCAAGGCCTACGAGGCCGGCGCCAAGACCATCGCTTGCTCCTCCACCGGCAACGCCGCCTCCTCTCTGGCGGGCAACGCCGCCGCTGCTGGCTTCAAGACCTACATTTTCGTGCCCGAGCGCGCCCCCAAGGGCAAGGTGGCCCAGCTGATGATTTTCGGCGCCAACGTCATCTCCGTGAAGGGCAACTACGAGGAGACCTTCAAGATGTCCGCCGAGGCCATTGAGAAGTACGGCTGGTACAACCGCAACGCCGCCATCAACCCCTACCTCTCTGAGGGTAAGAAGACCGTGGCCTTGGAGATCGCCGAGCAGCTGAACTGGGAGATGCCCGACTATCTGGCTATTTCCGTGGGCGACGGCTGCACCATCGCGGGCGTGTGGAAGGGCTTCAAGGACCTGTACGCCATCGGCTTCATTGATAAGCTGCCCCGGCTCATTTCCGCCCAGTCCTACGGCTGCTACCCCATCAACCGGGCCATTCAGGAAAACAAAGATTGGGAGCCTATGGAGGAGAACACCATTGCCGACTCCATCTCCGTGGGCGTGCCCCGGAATGCTGACAAGGCTTTGGCTGCCATTCGGGAGTCCAATGGTATCGCCGTGTGCGTCACCGATGAGGAGATCCTGGCGGCGCAGCGCCTGCTGGGCCGCACCTGCGGCGTGTTCGGCGAGCCTGCGGGCGTCACCGGCGCTGCAGCGCTGAAGAAGGCCTGCGAGGAAGGCCTCATTGAGAAGGACGCCACCGTGGTGTCCGTTGTTACCGGCAACGGCCTGAAGGATGTGGCCAACGCCATCAAGTCCGCCGGGGAACCGCTGCACATCGAGCCGGATCTGGATCTTATGGTCAAGGGCTTCGCTGAGCGCGGTGTCACCGTGGAATAAGGTTTTCTGAAAAGCCCCCGCCTGCCGGGCAGTGCAGTCTGCTGCCTGTCGGGCGGGGGGGCTGCTGTGTCCGGGGATGAGATGGGTAAATAAGAATGCCCCTTGCATACGACACAGAGATCTCCCGGCATCAGAGAATGAAACGCAAAAACGCTGCAAACCTCGAAAAAGAGGTTGCAGCGTTTTTTGGCGTCCCAGAAGAGATTCGAACTCCCGACCCCACGCTTAGGATTACTATTGAACAATTGTCATACATGTTCACCGATGTTCAAAAAAGCCAGTAATCATCAGGCTTTTTCACATTCCGAATCGCTTCCTGTTCACCGAAGTTCACCGTTGTCGTTAGATGTTTATCCGCTCAAATTAGCAGTTTTTTAGATTTTGCTAAAAAAGGGAAGAAGAACAATTTTCATCTACCGCGATTGCCCCTCCGCCCGAGGGCGGAGGGGACTTGGAAAGGGGTTTGGACTTATACAATAATCAATTCTTGCTTACGACAACCATACCGTCTACAAGCTTAGCTGTATAGCCATCAGGACAACATCCCTGCATAAAGTCCACTGTCTCATTCTGATAGCTACCGCCTTTTACGACTGTATCCTGCGCATAAGTCTGCACGTAAAGACTTCCCGCAGGGCCGGAAAATGTACCGCCGTTGATCTCCATCTTTGCACCGCCGTTGGAAATGGCAATGTAGCTGTCAGAAGTGATTTTGCCGCCGTTAATTGTTGCAATACCGGTTGAGTCATTGGACAATCCCCAGTAACCGGTACAATGTAATGTGCCACCGTTCATTGTCAGAGTGCCACCAGCGCAGTTTTTAAAACCGTTTGGGCCGGCCTTCATTTCGATGCTGTTGATCGTCATGGTAGCTTTTTGCTCGCCGGGATTTATATAATTCCAACCGTTGACAATGGCAAATGATTGACCGTCTTCAGCAATCACTTTACCGCCGTTGAAGGTCATGGTACCAAAGTTTTCCACAGTGTGCCACTTGTTGTTTTCCCCAGCCGCGCGGGTGAGGGTACCGCCATCTATCACACAAACAGCAGCGTTGCGAAGCGCAGATGTATTGGCTTTTGACGCAACGATCTTTCCATTGCCACTGCTGTCCTTTATGCACAGCGTACCACGGTTCAAAATCGCATGGGAGTCGCCGCCGGTCAGCGTAAAACCATTAAGATCCAGCGTAATGTTTTTATCTTGGGGAACCGTAAGACTTCCGGCAATATTGCCTTCCAGCTTCGCAGACACAGGTTCAGCGGCGTTATTAATCAGCTCTTGGAGAGTATCCATGGCAACAATCGGATACACCGCATCCTTATCATAGGTGTTGCCGAAGCTGTCCTTTTCCACGGTGTCCTGGGTGGCGTAAACAGTGATGCCGATGCCGTCAATAGTAAGATTCTGATAATCGTTATTGGCGGTATCCTTCATATGACCCTTGATGGTGAAAGCAGTGCCCGTCTGACCGGCAGTCAGATGCTCCTCAGTCAGATTGATAGCGGCATCGTTGATGGTCCAATCAATAACTTCATTGAGTTTAGCATCGCCCTGAATACCGGTGATCTGAATCTTATACTTCAGAGCAAGGTTGCCTTTGTTGACAACACGGAGCTGCGGCAGCTCGTATGTACAGCCCGGCTCCCAGAGAATTTGGTCGGCGGCTCTATTGTCTTTGGTCTTGAAAGTAAGGGTCTTACCCTCTGCACTTTCCCAATTTGTGCCGTCGGTGGACATTTCAAGAGCCACATCCAGCTTACCGGATTGGATCTTATTGACCCCGGTGGATGCAGTGTCGGTGAACCACGCGAAGGTGGCACCAACGAGCATGGCCACGCACATGAGCAGAGCCAGTGCGCTGGAAATCAATGCCCGCTTGGTAGATTTACTACTTGTCATTGTTGTTTTCCCTCCTTATTCTATATTTTTCAATGACAATATGTAAACACGGATTTCCCGTGATTACACCGTGTGGGTGTCGGACGGTGTTTCGTCCTTTTTCGGCGTTTGGCTGTTGCTATCGCTGCTGTCGGGCTTGGTCGTGTCCTCGTCCGGTGTAATCAGATTATCCGGCACGGTCACGGTGGCAGGGGTGGTGTTCGCTATTTTGTTGTATATGAGCGTACCGCCAAGGGCTAAAAGGCTGAGTCCGAGCAGGCAGGCAAGAACGATGATTATAACTTTGATTTTCTGCTCCTGTTCCGCTTCGGCTCACGCCTTTACTCAAAAAAATGCTAAATATTCTGTTATATGAAGCGGTCGGCGGTTATTTGCCGTCCGCTTTGTTATTATCGCCGCTATTCTGTCCGAACACGGAGAACACCGGCTGAAAGACCATATGATACACGGTATTGACATTGACCTCATCGTTCGGATAAATGCCCCTGAGTACCTTGGCTGCCATTGCCACCGTGTTGTTAAGGAGATTCCAAACCAGCATTTCCAGATTGCACCGTTCAGAAAACGGGGACAACCCATTGACCGACTGCACAAGCTCCCAAAAGGCTTTTCCGTTTTGCATACGCTGCTGAACGACCATCGGTGTGTAATACTCTGAATTGCAGAAGTGCCAGTAGAAAAGGGTGCGGTCATAATCGGCAGTCAAGTAGTTCCAATACGGCAGCCACAGCAGCCAGCAGAGATCGTCTAAGCTCTGCAAATCCTTTACTCCGGCGGATAGGCCTTTCGGGGCATTAGCAATTTTGCAGGCAATTTCATTGTCGATGGTCAGGAAGCAGCTGGTGAGCAACGCTTCCTTGTTCTTGTAATGCTCATACACCGTCGGTGCATTGATTCCCGTTTCCGCCGCCAGCTTTGGGTAGCTGAAATTCTGCATACCTCCGACAGCAACAAGATGCTGCGTTGCTTTGAGAATAATGGATTTTAACTGTTCCGGGGTTCTCTGCGAAGCCATACTGCGCTTCCTTTCGTCATCCTTTTTGCCACAACTTAAAGCCCTTTATAAAACAACGCAAAATATATTTCCCGCCACCTATGCGCGAAATATAAAACTACAATTTCTTTCGCAGAGTAGTCACCCTGTGAGGGCTATTTACCTAATGACCAGAAAAATTATAACACTGTTCTGCGGATAAATCAAGTGATTTTGATTGATTCCTACTATTTTTCAAGAAAATTTCGGAATTTTGGTTGTTGAAAAGCGTCACGCCATAAACGAAAACTATTTTCCCGACAGGAATGGACAGTCCGGCGCGCAGTCAGAAAACGGTTAATTCTACGTGCTAAAATATATGGTGTCCGATCAGACAATAAAAAATAGGAGGCTTCAAACGCTGAAGAAGGGTGAAAACATTGTCGGGTAGGCAAGGTCTATGCTGCCGCCGGGGTGTGCGAGCTGAAAGCGGATTTCGTGTCCACCTTGATAGGCAGGGCTACATCATAGTGTCCGGTTTTTCCTCCAAAGCCTCCGGCACTGCTTGTGAGAGTAATGCCGACTCCCTCGTCCGAATAGACCCGATTGCCCTCTGTGCCTCCAAGGAGTTGGATAAGAGACGCTGCATTTGCGTTTGTGAAAGATAGTATTTCTCCGCAACATCTTTCTCTAAGATATAAACGCAGGCATTGCTTGCCAAGTGTAAACTCAGCTGCCCTGCCGCTCTTGCTCACGGTGTTTCTGAAAATGCAGCTCACATGCAGCAGAGAAAAATGTTGACATTTCAACATCTATGTGATAAGATTCGAATGTTGAAACTTCAACATTCTTGGAGAAGGGAGGTAACCATGCAGGAAAGATTTGAGACATTTACGGTTTTAATCAACCGAATCAGCCGTGATATCCGAAGGATAAAAAATCAGGAGATGGCCGCATATCATCTGAGAAGCGTCCATGTATCCTGCCTGTACTACATATATTCGCTGAACGGCGTGACCTCGGCAGAGCTGTGTGAGCATTGCGAGGAGGACAAGGCGACCATTTCCCGTGCGTTGGAGTATCTGGAAAGTAACGGATTTATCGTCCGGAATTCCGGGTGGGCTAAACGGTACAGAAGCCCTCTGCTCTTGACTGAAAAAGGTCAAGAGGCCGGCAAACGGATTGCGGAGAAAATCAGCGCCGTCCTTGATACGGTCAGCCGTACCCTTACGGAGGACGAACGAGCGACATTTTACCGTACCCTTTCTGCCATCAGCAGAAGCCTTGAGGCTATCGCTCAGAATAGTAAAGAATAGGAGATTGACGAAATTGAAAACAAGGATTATTGTTGATTCCACTGCGGACTTAGTTCCCGAGATCAAAGCACGGGTATCTACGGTTCCCCTCACCGTCCATTTCGGGCAGGAGGAATACATTGATGGCGTGACCATCGACAATAGAACATTTTATGAAAAGCTCATCGAAAGCGATGTGCTGCCCACCACCAGTCAGGCAACGCCGGACGCCTTTATAAAGGAATTTGAAAAGGTCAGGCAGGCGGAGGAAGCCGCCGTTGTTATTACCCTTTCATCTAAATTTTCCGGCACATATCAAAGCGCCATGATCGCGGCGGCGGATTATGAAAACATTTATATTGTAGATGGCACCAGCGCAGCGATGGGAACAGGGATTCTGGTGGAGCTTGCGTTCCGCCTTTTGGATGCAGGAATGACCGCAGAGGAAACTGCGCAGGTACTGGAGGAAGAGAAGAAAAAAATCGTTGTTGTGGCGCTGGTGGATACCCTCGAATACCTCAAGCGGGGCGGCCGCATTTCAAAGACAGCCGCATTCGCCGGAGGGGTACTGAATATCAAGCCCGTGCTTTCCGTTATTGACGGCGAGATTCACCTGCTGGGAAAAGCTCGCGGCTCCAAAATGGGGAACAATCTGCTCGTTCAGGAGATCGACAAGGCCGGCGGCATTGATTTCAGCAGGCCGGTTCTGCTGGGCTACAGTGGAATTTCTGACGCGCTGCTGCTAAAATATATCGAAGACAGCCGTCACATCTGGGAAGGAAACCTGAAAGAAATTCGCTATACGACCGTAGGAAGTGTGATCGGAACCCATGCGGGCCCCGGCGCTGTTGTGGTAGCGTTTTTCAAGAATCAATATAACGCAGAACAGAACAGCAGCGATTGAAGAAGCTGCAATAAAGACAGGACTGCGCCGCGCCACCGTCAAATGAAACGGCGATGCGGCGCAGTATCGTTTTATCCGACGCCATAAACCACGATCGAGATCACACAGGCCAGCAGACTGACCGCCGAGCCGGCCAGAAGCTGCGGCAGGGTATGGCGCGACAGCTTTAGGGAGGAGCGGTACACTGCCGCGATCAGCAGAACGGACGGTATGACAAAAAGCGGATGCAGCTTCCATGTCAGCAGAAACGCCGGAGCTGTTGTACTGCAGGCGTGTCCGCTTGCGCGAAGGCCAAAGCCCGCGTTGAGCAGCAACAGCGCCGCGATGGAAATGACATAAGAAAGAAACAGGATATGGACGAGCCATGAGCATGGTGTCAGCATTGACCAGAGAAACCCGCACAGATACCCAACGGCGCTGCATACCAGCGCCGTGCCGCGCTGCCCCCTGCGCCGGTCCTTTCCAATGTGGAAGATCTCCCGCAGCGGGTACGCCGCCAATGGGATAACCAGCAGGAACACCTCGCACAGCAGCAGCTCCCTGCGCGTCAGAAGCCCTGCCGGAGCGTACATCAGAAGCAGCGTTACCCCGATGACGATGGGTGGCAGTGTCAGAATGCGTACCGCAAGATGCAGCAGCGCCTTCCTGTCCGAGACCTTCGTTTTCATGACGCAAAGCCCAGCATAATCCCGCCGTGTTCTGCATAGTAGCTGCACAGCCCACGCAGCGGATAGCTTTTCACCCCCGCCCCCGGAAATCGCCGCCGGAGCTCGGTGCAGAGCTCCAATGCAAATGCCGCGTTCCGGCAATGCCCGATGCGGACGCTGCCGCCCCTGTAGCCAAGCCGCACCATTTCACTCAACAGGAGCTCCTGCGTTTTTCGAGCGCCCCGACATTTGCCGAGCATCTCAAGCGTGCCCTCCTCGCTGGCCTGCCCAACGGCGCGGATGCCGAGAACACCGGCCATCGTTGCCGCCAGCTTGCTGATTCGTCCGCTCTGGGCGAGATTGTGCATGGATTCCAGCGCAAAGAGCAGATGGGTACGGCGCTGATACTGCTGTACGGCTGTGCAGACCTCCTCGAAGCTCTTGCCGGAGCGCAGTTCGGCGGCTGACTTTTCGATGAGCAGGGCGATCTCCGGACCGGCGGACAGCGTGTCCACCACAAAAATGCGGCGAGAGGGATTCTGCTCCTCGCAGCGTTTCTTTGCGGCAAGTGCCGCGCTGCAGCTGCCCGAAAGGCTGCTTGTAATGGTGAACGCGAGTACATCGCCGCTTTCGCCAAAGGCGGACTCCCAGTCCGCGATGTTCGGGCAGGCGCTGAAGGTGCGGCCCTTCGTGCCGCGAAGTGTTGTGACCATCGCGTCGACATTGAGCGCGGCGTCATCGCGAAATTCCTCCACAGCAGTACGGACGGTGAGCGGAACGCTGACAAAGTCCACGCCGTCCATGGTAAGCAGGTCGCAGCTTGAGTCTGCGGCAATGCGGATCTGATCCATAAGATGACCTCCAACTGAAAAAGTGTCGTTCGGTTCCGGTAAGGGATGGATGCAGTTTATCAGCTTTTTATTTCTTCGTCAACGGTTTTTAATAAACCGTTAAAAATATTTCGCAAAGCCGTTGAACTTTGCAGAGGAAACGCTTATAATAACAATATGGAAAAAGAAGTGCAAAACAGAATCACGGCGGACATCGCGGCCTTCCGTCTGCCGCGCTATGCACAGATCCCGGAGGTCGGACTGTATCTGGAGCAGGTGGTGCGCTATATCAACGCCCGGTTGGCACCGTTAGGAGAGCCTGAACTGACTGGCTCCATGGTGAGCAACTATGTCAAGCAGAAGCTGGTTCCTGCCCCTCAAAAAAAGCTGTATACAGCCGAACATCTTGCGCGGCTTCTGTTCATCGCGGTGGTCAAGCCTGTTGTTCCTTTGGAGGGGCTTCGACTGATGTTTAGCATACAGGAGGAGTGCTATCCCCTTCAGACCGCCTATGACTACTTCTGCGATGAGTTTGAGAATATGCTCGGCGCAGCGTTTGGTGTCGCTCCTGCAGTGGAGGGACTTGGTGAAACCGAGTCTGATGCCAAGGATCTCCTGCGCAGCACGATCTCGGCTACCGTCAACAAGGTCTGTCTGGACCGGTATCTGGAGGAGTATCGAAAGCGGCGGGAGCAGGCTGAGACTATTGCGGAAAAAGAAATCTCCCTGTTATAGTAGAAATGCTGTCTGGCAGCTACAAGCTGTAAAGCAACGGGAGACCATTCAGAAATGAAGTGGCAGAAGAAGTTTAGCAGACTATACCAACGCCACATGAGGCGTGGCCGACAGCATGGAGCTTTGCCCGCGTAAGGAATATCCCCGGCTTGGCCGGGGATATTCCTTACGTCTCTCTGCCATGATTACAGTGCAAAACAGAAGAATATGCTCCGGGCCCTTCATCGCCATGTCCTAATTGATAAAGAGCTTTCATTGTTCCTGCATCGCTGCAATAGAGGGTATCCGAAGATTCTCTCTATCGTGATGATATGCCGAGCATCCTCCATGGTGCATCTGAAGCCTTCGGCTTTGCGCCCGGACAGTACAGCGTGCTGAGAGGAGGCTCCCTGTGCGTCGAGGCTTGTCTGATTCTGCATACTTCTCTGCAAGCAGGATCTTCTCGACTTCTGCCTTACAAAAGCCTATTTACCCGCCTGCGTTTCGCAGTAGCGGCAGCGGTAAACGCGCTTTTCACGATCCGTTAGCACAAACTCCTGCGGCAGCTCCTGCTCAACGGAGGTGATGCAGCGCGGGTTTTTGCACTTGAGCACGCCGCGGATGCGCTCAGGCAACTTGAGCGTGCGCTTTTCCACAAGTTTCCCATCGCGGATGATGTTGACGGTGATGCTCGGATCGACATAGCCGATCAGGTCCCAGTCAAGGTCCATTTCGCGGTCGATCTTGATGATGTCCTTGCAGCCGAGCTTGCCGCTCGTAACATTTTTGAGGATGGCCACCGTGCAGTCGAGCTGGTCGAGGCCGAGGATCTGATAGAGCTCCATGGATTTGCCCGCGGTGATGTGGTCGATGACGATGCCGTTTTGAATAGAGTCAATGATCATTGTGTCGCACTTCCTTTCTCACTTGATTTCCAACAGCTTGAGGATCAGCGCCATGCGGATGTACTTGCCGTACTGCACCTGCTTGAAGTAGCACGCGCGCGGGTCGTCGTCCACGGCGACGGAGATCTCGTTCACACGCGGCAGCGGATGCAGGATGCGAAGAGACTCCTTCGCGCCCCTGAGCTTGTCGGGCGTGAGGATGTAGCTGTCCTTGAGGCGCAGATAGTCTTCCTCGTTGAAGAAGCGCTCGCGCTGCACGCGCGTCATGTAGAGGATGTCCAGCTCCGGCATGACGGCCTCGAGGTCGGTGGACTGCGTGTAGGGGATATTCTTGGCCTTGATGTACTGCTCCTTGACATAGCGCGGCAGCTTGAGCTCCTCGGGTGAGATGAGCACAAAGCGGACGCCGGGGTAGCGGCTCATCGCGGAGACAAGGGAGTGCACCGTGCGCCCGAACTTGAGGTCACCGCAGAGACCGACGGTGAGGTTTTCAAAGCGTCCCATCTCGCGGTGGATGGTCAGAAGGTCGGTGAGTGTCTGCGTGGGGTGGTTGTGGCCGCCGTCGCCTGCGTTGATGACGGGCACGAGCGAGTGCATGGACGCCACCAGCGGCGCGCCCTCCTTGGGGTGGCGCATGGCGATGATATCGCTGTAACAGCTCACGGTGCGCACGGTGTCCGCCACGCTCTCGCCCTTGGCAGCGGACGAGCTTTTCGCCTCCGAGAAGCCGAGCACCTTGCCGCCGAGGGAGAGCATCGCGCTCTCAAAGCTCAGACGGGTGCGGGTGGAGGGCTCGAAAAAGAGGGTCGCAAGGATCTTGCCGTCGCACTTGTGTGCGTATTCGGCGGGATGGTCGATGATGTCGCCGGCGGTATTCACCAGCTCCATGATCTCCTGCTCGGAGAGCTCCAGAATGTCGATCAGGCTTTTCATATCAGTTTGTTCCTCCTTTTGTGATCCAGCTTTCGTCGGCGGGGTCGTCGCGGAAGGCCAGCAGCCGCGCGACATCCGCCTCTGTGATGTAATGCTCCTCTGCGCCCACGCGGGCGATGGTATCCAAATTTGTCAGGCTCACGCTCTTGACCTTCGCCTCGGCCATGCGCTCGACGCCCTTTTTCATGCCGTAGGTGAAGATGCTCACAACGCCGAGCACCTCGGCGCCTGCCTCGCGCAGCGCCGCGACCGTATCCAGCACGCTGCCGCCGGTGGAGATGAGGTCCTCGATCACGACGACCCTCTGCCCCGCCTCGAGCCTGCCCTCGATCTGATTTTTTCTGCCGTGGTCCTTGCTGCCCGAGCGTACATAGCCCATAGGCAGGCCGAGCAGATGCGCGGCGATGGCGGCGTGGGCGATGCCCGCCGTGGCGGTGCCCATCAAAACCTCCGCCTGCGGGAACTCGCGGCGCACCGTGTCCGCGATGGCGCGCTCGACCGTATCGCGCACGGCGGGAGCGGTGAGAATGAGGCGGTTATCGCAATAGATCGGGCTTTTGATGCCGCTCGCCCAGATGAATGGCTCCTGCGGGCGCAGAAAGACCGCGCCGATGGAGAGCAGGCCCTGTGCGATTTTGCTGCTGATGTCCATATCCATTTCCCTCCCTGTATTTTTTATTGCTGAAGCAATGCTGTTTTCAGCTCGTTGAGATCGGCGGCCAGAAAGTCCGCCCCGGCGGCGCTCAGCTCCTCGCGACTTCCGTAGCCGTAGAGAACGCCGATGGCCTCAAGGCCGTTGGCGTGCGCCCCGTATATGTCGTGGCGGCGGTCGCCGACCATGACGGCGTGTCCCGTCACATCGGCGCGCGTGAGCGCCGTGCGCACGACGCTCGCCTTGTCCGCGCTGGCCCTGTCCTCCGGATGGGAGCCGCAGATGAGGTCGAAATAACGCTCCAGCGCAAAATGCTCTAAAATTTTGCGTGCAAAGCTCTCAGGCTTCGAGGTGGCGACGATCAGACGCAGCCCCGCCGCGTGCAGCGTGGCAAGAAACTCCGCCATTCCCTCGTAGGGCACATTCTCCGCCCAGCCGCGGCGGGCGAAGTAATCGCGAAATTCGCAGACCGCCCGCTCCGTCTCCGCCTCGTCCATGCCGCAAATCGCCGAAAAGCTCTCGTGGAGCGGCGGACCGATGAAGGCAGTCAGCGTATCTCGCGGCGGCAGCTCGCGGCCAAGGCGCTCGAGCGCATAGCTCACCGATTTTACGATGCCCTCCTGCGAGTCGGTCAGCGTTCCGTCCATGTCAAAGAGAACTGTATCCCAGCGCATCAGCCCACGAACTCCTCTCGGCAGCGGCGGTAGGCGGCCACGGGGTCCTCCGCCTGCGTGATGGGACGGCCCACCACGATGTAGTCGGAGCCAAGTTCTTTGGCCTTGGCCGGCGTGGTGACCCGTTTCTGGTCGCCCGCGTCCCCGTCGGCAAAGCGCACACCGGGGGTCACGGTGAGGAAGTCCTTGCCGCAGCGCTCATGGACAACGCCCGCCTCCAGCGGAGAGCACACCACGCCGTCCAGACCCGCCTGCGCGGCGTTTTCGGCATAGTGCATCACCACCTCGGCAAGCGGCTTTTCGATCCACAGCTCCCGCTCCATGCGCTCCTGATCGGTAGAGGTGAGCTGGGTCACGGCGATGAGCAGCGGGCGGGTGCCGCCGGGCCGGGTGAGGCCCTCCAGCGCGGCGGTCATCATGGCGGCGGTACCGGCGGCGTGGAGGTTCACGATGTCCACATCCAGCGCAGACAATGCCGCCATGGCCTTTTTCACGGTGTTGGGAATGTCATGCAGCTTGAGATCCAAAAAGATTTTATGTCCGCGACCGCGAATTTCCCGGACGATGGAAGGCCCTTCGGCGTAAAACAGCTCCATGCCGATCTTCACAAAGGGCTTTTCCTCGGTGAAACGGTCTAAAAAGGCCAGTGTCTTTTCCTTGCTGTCAAAGTCCAGCGCGACGATAACGTCCTTACCCATGATGTGCTCCTCCTATGATCTCCGTCAGATTTTCCATGCCGTACCGTTCCATCACGGCAGGCAGATCTTCGATAATGGTCTTGCAGGCATACGGCTCCACAAGGTTCGCCGCGCCCACGCCGATGGCGGTGGCGCCCGCCAGCATCAGCTCGATGACGTCCTCCGCCGTGGTGACGCCGCCCATGCCCACGATGGGGATGGACACTGCCTCGTAGACCTGATACACCATCCGCACTGCCAGCGGGAACATCCCCGGGCCGGACATACCGCCGGTGGTGTTGGCCAGCAGCGGACGGCGGCGTTTCAGGTCGATGCGCATCCCCGGCAGGGTGTTGATAAGGCTCACGCCGTCGGCCCCCGCGTCCTCGCAGGCCTTGGCAACGGCGGCAATATCAGCCGCCGTGGGGGACAACTTCAAAATGATGGGCTTTTTCGTCACCGCCCGGACAGCCTTCGTCACCTCGGCGGCGGACTTGGGATCCGCGCCGAAGGCGGCCCCGCCGCCGTGGACGTTGGGACAGGAGATGTTGACCTCCAACCAGCCCACCTGCTCCTGGGCGTCCAGCTTCTCGCAGACCTCGGCGTATTCCGCCACGGAAAAGCCGCTGACATTCGCCATCACCGGCTTGTGAAATACCTGCTTGAGCTTTGGCAGCTCCGTTTCGATCACCGCGTCCACGCCGGGGTTTTGCAGCCCCACCGCGTTCAGAAGACCGCCCGCGTACTCCGCGATGCGGGGGGTGGGGTTTCCAAAGCGGGGCTCCCGGGTCGTGCCCTTGAAAGAGAAGGTGCCCAGCACATTGATGTCGTACAGCTCCGCGAACTCATAGCCAAAGCCGAAGGTGCCGCTGGCGGGGATGATGGGGTTGTCCATCTCAATGCCGCAGAGGGTCACTTTTGTGTTCACCATACGATCTCCTCCTTTTCCAGCACGGGGCCGTCCTTGCAGATCCGCTTATTGCCATATTTCGTCTCGCAGGAGCAGCCCATGCAGGCCCCGAAACCGCAGCCCATCCGCTCCTCAAAGCTGAACTGGCCGGAGGTCTTGCAAGCGTCGTACACCGCCTTGAGCATCGGCTCCGGGCCGCAGGTGTAGAGATAGGTATAGTCGGACACGGCGGCCATGCCATCGGTCACAAGGCCGTGGATGCCCGCGCTGCCGTCGGCGGTGGCGATGACGGCCTCCGCCCCCAGCGCCCGAAATTCCTCCGCTAAAAAGATCTCGGATGCCCGGTTAAAGCCCAGAACGGCGGTGACACGCTTGCCTTGGGCGGTCAGCCGCTTGGCAAGGCCGTACAGCGGCGGGATCCCCACGCCGCCGCCCACCAGCAGGGGGTGTTCCCCGCCGCGGGACACGTCAAAGCCGTTGCCAAGGCCCGTCAGCACATCCAACTCCGTGCCGACAGCCATGCCCGTCATGGCCTCGGTGCCGTGGCCCAAGACTTTATAAATAAGCGTCAATTCTCCGTTCTCCCAATCGCACACGGAGATGGGGCGGCGGAGGAAAAAGCCGGAGAGTTTCAGGTTCACGAACTGCCCCGGCGCGGTGATGGCGGAGGTGTCCCCCGCCAGCCGCAGACGGTAGATCCCATCAGCCAGCCTTGTGTTTTCAGTCACTATCAAGGTTGTTTGCTTCACAATCATTCTCCTTTCAGCAGACGGTTTTTGTCATACCAGACCGCCGTTTCGCCCGTCGCTGTCAGCAGGCAGCGGCCTTGAACCTCCCAGCCTGTAAAGGGCGTTGCCTTACCCATGGAGAGGAAGTCCGCCGGGTCGACGCGGTAGCTGTCGTTTAGGTCGAACACGGTAAAGCCGGTGTCCGCCGGAATGTTGAAACGGCGGCAGGGCGCGTCGTGGAGCAGCTCCATGAGCCGTTCCATGGAAATGACACCGGGCTTTACAAGGTAGGTGTAGAGCAGCGGGAAGGCCGTTTCCAGTCCCACGATGCCCATGGCGCTTTTTTCCAGTCCCCTTCCCTTTTCCTCGGCGCTGTGGGGGGCGTGATCCGTGGCGATCATGTCGATGGTGCCGTCCGCCAGACCCTCCAGCAACGCCTCCCGGTCGGCATTGTCCCGGAGAGGCGGGTTCATTTTGAAACGGCCGTCCTCCTGCAAGCAGGCGTCGTCCAGCAGCAGGTAGTGGGGGCCGGTCTCGCAGGTGACGTTCAGCCTCTCGGCCTTGGCCTTGCGGATGAGCGCGACGCTCTCCTTGGTGGAGATATGGCAGACGTGATAGCCGCAGCCCGTCTCCCGCACCAGCTCCAGATCCCGCTGGATGGGCCGCCACTCGCTCTCGGAGCAGATGCCCCGATGTCCGTGGGCGCGGGCATAGGCGCCGTCGTGGATGTAGCCGCCCCGCAGCAGGGAATTGTCCTCGCAGTGGGCCACGATCAGCTTGCCGAGGCGCTTGGCCTCCAGCATGGCGCGGCGCATCATATCACGATCCTGAACGCCCTTTCCGTCGTCGGAGAAGGCCACCGCGTAGGGGGCCATTGCATCTAAGTCCGCCAGTTCCCTGCCCTGCTCGCCTTTCGTGATGGCCCCGTAGGGCAGAACGCGGATCACGGCGTCCTTTTGAATGGCGTCCAGCTCCATTTGCAGCGTCTCCATGCTGTCCGGCACCGGATTCAGATTCGGCATGGCGCATACGGCGGTATAGCCGCCGTGGGCCGCCGCCAGCGTACCGGTGCGGATGGTCTCCTTATAAGAAAAACCCGGCTCCCGAAGATGTACATGCACATCAACGAAACCGGGTAATATGGTAAAGGAAGAAACATTCAGGGACGAAGGAAAAACAATGTCCTTGCAAAAAACACGATCCCCAAAGGAAACGGAAACATCACCGCCGCTGAAAGCACCTCGGTGGAACACCTGCGCGTCCTTCAAAATCACGGTCACGGTCATCGCCTCTCTTTCCTCAAATTTTTGATAGAATACCACGCGAGGATTGCCTTGTCAAGACAAAAAATGGTTTTTCGACGATAAGTTTTTCCAAGGCAAAGTATAAGCGTATCTTATGAATTGTCATAACGATATAAATATAGCTAAGATTTTCTATCTTCTTTCTCCTTTTTGCGGAATGGACGAAAAGCAGGGCGTATGGTACACTAAAAGCAAGTTGAGCTCTTTGTAACTGACGGAATGTGGGCTACCACGGGGGAGCAGGGAGCATCGCTCTGAGGCGGCGCGTTTCAGAGGCCGACCGTCTGGGCACTCCAACTGCAAAGGGCAGCGGAGCGCCTATTTTTATGTTTGAGGGAGGGAACGCAGATGAGAAAGGTTGCGATCGTTATGGGCAGCAAGAGTGATCTGCCCGTCGCGGAGAAGGCCGTAGGCGTATTGCGAGACTACGGCGTCCAGATGGAAGTGCGCGTATTATCCGCTCACCGGTGTCCGAATGAGGCAAGGGAATTTGCCGCGTCGGCTCGGGAGGGCGGATTTTCTGTTATCCTCGCGTTCGCCGGCATGGCGGCGCATCTTGCCGGTGCGATGGCGGCAAACACCACGCTGCCGGTGATCGGCGTGCCGTGCAGCGGGACGAAGCTTGACGGCATGGACGCGCTGCTCTCCACCGTGCAGATGCCGAGCGGCATCCCGGTGGCGACGGTGGCGGTGGACGGCGGGAAGAACGCCGCGCTGCTGGCGGTGCAGATCATGGCGGTCTCCGACGCGGAGCTCGCCCAAAAGCTAGACGAGGCGCGGACGCGGGAGCGGGACGCCGTGCTGCGCGCGGACAAAGAGGTTCGGGCGCTTTATCAGTAAATAAGGAATACACTTCAAGAAATAAAAGGAGAGCGGAAAGCAATGAAACTCGTATATACCGGAAAGACCAAGGATGTATTCGCACTGGACAACGGTAACTACCTGCTCAGGTTCAAGGATGACTGCACGGGCAAGGACGGCGTGTTTGACCCCGGCGAGAACAGCGTGGGCCTGACCATCGAGGGCGTGGGCAATGTCAACCTGCGCATGACCAAGCACTTTTTTGAAAAGATCAACGCCGCCGGCATCCGCACGCACTATGTCTCCGCGGATCTGAAGGAGACCACGATGGAGGTCCTGCCCGCGAAGGTCTTCGGCCACGGGCTGGAGGTCATCTGCCGTCTCAAGGCGGTGGGGAGTTTCCGCCGCCGCTACGGTGAGTACATTGAAGAGGGCGCCGACCTGCCCGCCTATGTGGAGACGACCTTCAAAAATGACGCGCTGGGCGATCCGCTGGTGACGAAGGACGGTCTTGTGGCGCTGGGCGTGATGACCGAGCAGCAGTATGACGACATCAAGGCCATGACGCAGAAGATCACCGAGATCGTCGCGGATGACCTGCGCGAAAAGGGCCTTGTCCTCTACGACATCAAGTTTGAGTACGGCTACGCGCCGGATGGCAGCGTGATGCTGATCGACGAGATCTCCTCCGGCAATATGCGCGTCTATCGGGACGGAAAGTACATCGACCCCATGACGCTCTCCGAGCTGTTCTTTGCGTAATGGGGGGCTTTTTCGGCGCGGTCTCGGACCGCGATGTCGCGCTGGATGTCTTCTTCGGCACGGACTATCATTCTCACCTCGGCACGCGCCGCGGCGGAATGGTGCTCTTTGACAAGAAGGAGGGCTTCCAGCGCCAGATACACAACATTGAAAATACGCCCTTTCGGACGAAGTTTGAGCGGGACCTCGCGGACTTCCGCGGCCACGCGGGGCTCGGCTGCATCAGCGACAGCGACCCCCAGCCGCTGCTCGTGCGCTCCCATCTGGGCTTGTACGCCATCGTGACGGTCGGCATCATCAACAACACCGACGAGCTGGTGAAGGCTTATCTCTCCGACAAGGGCCAGCAATTTCTGACGCTGAGCAGCGGCCGCGTGAATGTCACCGAGCTGACCGCCGCGCTCATCAATCAGGAAAACGACCTTGTCTCCGGCATCCTCCACGCGATGGAGGTCATCGACGGCTCCATGACGATCCTGATTTTGACCGAGGAAGGAGAGCTGATCGCCGCGCGTGACAGCATGGGGCGCCTCCCTGTGCTGATCGGGCAGCGCGAGAACGGCTACTGCGTATCGTTCGAGTCCTTCGCCTATCATAAGCTCGACTATCAGGACGCCTATGAGCTGGGGCCGCGGGAGATCGTCCGGCTGAACGCCAAGGGCTTCCAAACACTCTCTCCCGCGGGGAAGCAGATGAAGATCTGCGCCTTTTTGTGGACCTATTACGGCTACCCGAACTCCAACTACGAGGGTGTGAATGTGGAGCTGATGCGCTATCGCAACGGCGCGATCATGGCGCGGGATGAGGCGGAGCGCGGCGGCGTGCCCGATGTGGATTTTGTCGCCGGCGTGCCGGATTCCGGCGTGCCGCACGCCATGGGCTATGCCAACCACAGCGGCAAGCCCCTTGCGCGCCCCTTTGTGAAATACACCCCGACCTGGCCGCGCTCCTTCATGCCGGAGGATCAGCAGGTGCGCAGCAGAGTGGCGCGCATGAAGCAGATCCCCGTGCCGGAGCTGATCGAGGGGAAGAAGCTGCTGTTTGTGGATGACTCCATCGTGCGCGGCACGCAGCTGCGCGAGACCGTGGATTTTTTATACAGCACCGGCGCGGCGGAGGTCCATATGCGCTCGGCCTGCCCGCCCATCATGTACCCCTGCCGCTACCTGAACTTTTCGCGCGGCAACAGCGCCATGGACCTGCTCGCGCGCCGCATGGTGCAGGAGCTGGAGGGCAACGAGGGCCAAAAGCATCTGGAGGAATACGCCGACAGCCGCACCGAGCGCGGAAAATGCCTGCTGCATGAGATCTGCGCGCAGTTTGGCTTTGATTCACTCTCCTATCAGTCCCTTGACGGGCTGCTGGAGGCGATCGGTATTGACAGGGACAAGGTCTGCACCTACTGCTGGACCGGAAAGGAATGACATTATGGGCATCTCTCACTCGGAAGCATACGCGGCCGCCGGCGTTGACATCGAGGCGGGCTATCAGGGCGTAAAAATGATGAACCGCTATGTGCAGCGCACGCTCACAGCCGATGTGATCTCCGATCTCGGCGGCTTCGGCGGGCTTTTCTCGCTGGACCTGCACGGGCTTGAAAAGCCGGTGCTGGTCTCCGGCACGGACGGCGTGGGCACCAAACAGCGCATCGCGCAGCTCATGGATCGTCACAACACCGTCGGCATCGACTGCGTGGCGATGTGCGTCAACGACATCATCTGCTGCGGGGCGAAGCCGCTGTTCTTCCTTGACTACATCGCCATCGGCAAGAACATCCCGGAAAAGGTCGTGTCGCTGGTCTCGGGCGTATCCGAGGGCTGCGTACGCGCGGGCTGCGCGCTCATCGGCGGCGAGACCGCCGAGCACCCCGGCACGATGAAGCCGGACGATTACGACCTTGCGGGCTTTGCCGTGGGCGTCGTGGACCGTGGCAAAATTCTGGACAAGAACAAAATGCAGCCGGGAGATGTGGTCATCGCGCTGCCCTCCAGCGGGCTGCACTCCAACGGCTACTCGCTCGTGCGCAAGGTGTTCGATGTGGAGAACGCCGACCTCGGGCAGTATTACGGTGAGCTGGGCTGCGCGCTGGGCGAGGAGCTGCTGCGCCCGACAAAAATCTATGTCCGTCCTGTGTTAGCGGCCATCGAAGCCGCCGATATCCGCGGCATCAGTCACATCACCGGCGGCGGCTTCTATGAGAACATTCCGCGCTGCATTCCCGACGGCCTGTGCGCGAAGATTGAAAAGAAAACGCTGCGCATCCCGCCGATCTTCCCCTTGCTCTCGCGCATGGGCGGCATCTCGGAGCGCGATATGTTCAACACCTTCAACATGGGCACAGGCATGGTGCTCGTCGCTGCAAAGGACAGCGCCGACAAGGCGCTCGCCGCGCTGCATTCTCTCGGTCAGGAGGCCGGCGTCATCGGTGAGATCGTATTGGGCGAGGAAAAGGTGGAGCTATGCTGACACCCGCCCGCATCGCCGTGCTGGTCTCCGGCGGCGGCACGAATTTGCAGGCGCTGCTCGACGCGCAGCGTGACGGAAAAATGCCGCACGGCGAGATCGTGCTGGTCGTTTCTTCCCGCGCGGGGGCCTATGCGCTCACGCGGGCGGAAAACGCGGGTGTTGCGGCGCGCGTGCTCACGCCCTCCTGTGGGCAGGAGCCGTTTGAAAACGAGCTTTCCGTGCTGCTGCGCGAGCAGGAGATCGACCTCATTCTCCTCGCAGGCTTTACGGTCATCCTCAGCGCAGAATTTACAAAGCAGTGGCCGCGGCGCATCCTGAATGTCCATCCGTCCCTGATCCCCGCCTTCTGCGGCAAGGGCATGTATGGCCTGCGGGTGCATGAGGCCGCGCTCGCGCGCGGCGTGAAGGTCACGGGCGCGACGGTGCACTTTGTCAACGAAATTCCCGACGGCGGCGAGATCCTGCTGCAAAAGGCGGTGGAGATCGCGCCGGACGACACGCCCGAAACGTTACAGCGGCGCGTGATGGAGCAGGCGGAATGGCAGATGCTGCCGCTTGCGGCAGAGCGCGTCTGCGCAGAGATCGTAAGAGAGAAGGAGCAGAAAAATGACTGATTTTCTGGAGTTTTTAAGGGCGACCTCTTATCCCGGCCGCGGCATCCTTGTCGGACGCCGCTGTGTGTACTATTTCATCATGGGGCGCAGCGAGAACAGCCGCAACCGCGTCTTTGTCAAGACCGAGGACGGCATCCGCACCGAGGCGTACGACCCCGCCAAGCTCTCTGACCCCAGCCTCATCATCTATCATCCCGTGCGCACGATGGGGCGCGACCTCGTCGTGACGAACGGCAACCAGACCGACACCATCTGCGGGCACGGCGACTTTCGCCGCGGCCTCATGACGCGCGAATACGAGCCCGACGAGCCAAACTGGACGCCGCGCATCTCCGCCATCATGCACGAGGACGGCTCCTTCGAGCTGTCCATCCTCAAGCGTAAGGATGGGCGCTGCCTGCGCGAGTTCTTCTGCTACGAGGGCTGCGACGAGGGCAAGGGCTATTTCATCAGCACCTATCGTGGCGACGGCAGCCCGCTGCCGACCTTCGCGGGCGAGCCGATGGAGGTGAGCGTCCCCTCGCCCGAGGAGGTCTGGGCGGCGCTCAACGCGGACAACAAGGTCTCCCTTTATACGAACATGAACGGCGAGGTAAAGCTGTTCAACAAAAACTTAGGCGACTGAGGAGGACGATATGAACGAGCTGGAACTCAAATACGGCTGCAACCCCAACCAGAAGCCCGCGCGCGTTTTCATGAAAAACGGCGCAGCCCTTCCCTTTACGGTTCTCAACGGCAAGCCCGGCTACATCAACCTGCTCGACGCCTTCAACTCCTGGCAGCTCGTGCGCGAGCTGAAGGAGGCGACGGGCCTTCCCGCCGCGGCGAGCTTCAAGCATGTCTCTCCCGCGGGCGCGGCGCTCGGCCTGCCGCTCGACGAGGTGGACAAAAGGGTCTATTTCGTCGCGCCTGACGCGGCGCTCTCCCCCATCGCCTGTGCCTACATCCGCGCCCGCGGCGCGGACCGCCTCTGCTCCTACGGCGACTGGGCGGCGCTCTCCGACGAGTGCGACGCCGCCACCGCCGCGTATCTGAAAAACGAGGTCTCCGACGGCATCATCGCCCCCGCCTACAGCGACGAGGCGCTTGCCATCTTAAAGACGAAAAAGGGCGGCAGGTACAATGTCGTGCAGATCGACCCCGCCTATGTTCCCGCGCCGCTGGAGCAGAAGGATGTTTTCGGCATCACCTTCGAGCAGGGGCACAACGACTGCAAAATCGATGAAAGCCTGCTCACGAACATCGTCACCGAAAATAAAGACCTGCCCAAGGGTGCAAAGCGCGATATGCTCCTTGCCCTCATCACGCTCAAATACACCCAGTCCAACTCCGTCTGCTATGTGAAGGACGCTCAGACCGTCGGCGTGGGCGCGGGCCAGCAAAGCCGCATCCACTGCACCCGTCTGGCGGGGCAGAAGGCGGACAACTGGTATCTCCGCCGCCATCCGAAGGTGCTCGCTCTCTCGTTCGTGGACGGCATCCGCCGTCCTGACCGCGACAACGCCATCGATGTCTACCTCTCCGACGAGTGCGACGATGTGCTCGCCGACGGCGCGTGGCAGCATATCTTTAAGGAGCGCCCCGAGGCGCTCACGGGCGAGGAAAAGCGCGCTTGGCTCGCGCAGCAGCGCGGCGTGACCGTCGGCTCGGACGCCTTTTTCCCCTTCGGCGACAATGTCGAGCGCGCGCGCAAGAGCGGCGCTTCCTACATCGTCGAGCCGGGCGGCTCGATCCGCGACGACAATGTCATCGAGACGGCGAACAAACACGGCATCACTATGGCGTTCACGGGTATGCGCCTGTTCCATCATTAAGCAAGGAGGAATTTCTCCATGAAGCTCATGGTCATCGGCGGCGGCGGCCGCGAACACGCCATCATTAAAAAGCTGAAGGAAAATCCCGCGGTCGAGAAAATTTACTGTCTGCCCGGCAACGGCGGCATCGCCGCCGACGCAGTCTGCGTCAGTGAGATCGGCGCGAAGGACATCCCCGCGCAGGTCGAATTTGCCAAGGCGCACGGCATTGATTATGCCGTTGTCGCGCCGGACGACCCCCTTGCACTCGGCGCGGTGGACGCGCTGAGCGCGGCGGGCATCCCCTGCTTCGGCCCTGACAAAAAGGCCGCCGTCATCGAGGCGAGCAAGGCGTTTGCAAAGGACTTGATGCAAAAATACAACATCCCCACCGCAAAATACCGCGTCTTTACCGACGCGCCCTCCGCCTGTGCCTACATCGACGCCGAGGGCGCGCCCATCGTCGTCAAGGCGGACGGTCTCGCGCTCGGCAAGGGCGTCGTCGTCGCGCAGACAGTCGAGGAGGCGAAGGCCGCCGTGCGCGCGATGATCGAGGATAAGACCTTCGGTCAGAGCGGCGCGCGCGTCGTCATCGAGGAATATATGGAGGGGCCCGAGGTCTCGGTGCTGAGCTTCACCGACGGCGAAGCGCTCGTGCCGATGGTCTCCTCCATGGACCACAAGCGCGCGCTCGACGGCGACAAAGGTCCCAACACCGGCGGCATGGGCGCGGTCGCGCCGAACCCGTATTATACAAAGGAGATTGCGGCGGAGTGCATGGAGAATATTTTCCTGCCGACGATCCGCGCGATGCGCGCCGAGGGCCGCCCCTTCCGCGGCTGCCTCTACTTCGGGCTGATGCTCACCAAGAGCGGCCCGAAGGTCGTGGAGTACAACTGCCGCTTCGGCGACCCCGAAACGCAGGCGGTGCTGCCGCTGCTCAAAAGCGACCTGCTCACCGTCATGCAGGCGACGACGAACGGTACGCTCGCGGACGCGAGCGTGGAATTTTCGACCGGTTCCGCCTGCTGCGTCGTGCTCGCGTCCGAGGGCTACCCCCAAAAGTATGAGAGCGGCTTTCCCATCACGATGAGCGAGGAGGCCGCCGCGCACTGCTATGTCGCGGGCGCAAAAAAGGACGGCGATACGCTCCTGACCGCGGGCGGGCGCGTGCTCGGCATCACCGCCGCCGCCCCCACGCTGAGGGCCGCCGTCAAGGAGGCATACCGGCTGACGGAGGGCGTAGCTTTTGCCAACAAATACTGCCGCGGCGACATCGGCAGCGCCGCGCTCGCGGCGCGGGAGGAGAGAGAATAAAATGGTATTTCGGACCTATGTGGAAAAGCGGCAAGGTCTCGCGCCCGAGTGCGAGGCGCTGCTGACGGACTGCCGCGATTTTCTCGGCGTGCAGGGCCTGCGCGCCGCGCGTATCTGGAATCGCTATGATGTAGAGGGGATCGAGGCCCCTCTCTTTGAAAATGCCTGCAGGAGCGTGTTCTCCGAGCCGCCGCTGGACCTTGTGTCCGACGCGGCGGACACGCAGGACGCCTGCGCGGTCTTTGCCGTCGAGCCCCTGCCCGGTCAGTTCGACCAGCGCGCAGACAGCGCAGCGCAGTGCATCCAGCTTTTGAGCCAAGGCGAGCGCCCGCGCATCCGCACGGCAAAGCTCTACGCGCTCTATGGCACGCTGACGGATGCCGATGTCGAGGCGGTCAAGCGCTATGTCATCAACCCCGTCGAAAGCCGCGAGGCGAGCCTTGCAAAGCCCGAAACGCTCGCCGAGGAGCTTGCCGAGCCAAAGCGCGTTGCGTCCGTCGAGGGCTTTACCGTCATGGACGAGGCCGCGCTCTCCGCGCTGCTCTCCTCCATGGGGCTTGCCATGGATATTGCCGACCTCAAGGCGCTGCAAGACTATTTCCGCGAGACCGAGCGCCGCGACCCCACCGTGACCGAGCTGCGCGTGGTCGATACCTACTGGTCCGACCACTGCCGCCACACGACCTTCTCCACACACCTTGACGAGATCCGCATCGACGATGACGCCGTCAAGGGCGCCTATGCGCGCTATCTCGCCGCGCGCGAGGAGGTCTACGGCGCGGAGAAGGCCGCCCAGCGCCCGCAGACGCTTATGGATATTGCGACCATCGGCACAAAGACGCTCAAGGTCCGCGGTCTGCTCCCCGAGCTCGACGAGAGCGAGGAGATCAACGCCTGCTCCATTCATGTGCCCGCCGTGGTGAACGGCAAGGAGCAGGACTGGCTTTTGATGTTCAAAAACGAAACGCACAACCACCCCACCGAGATCGAGCCCTTCGGCGGCGCGGCCACCTGCATCGGCGGGTGCATCCGCGATCCGCTCTCCGGCCGTGCCTACGTCCATCAGGCAATGCGTGTGACGGGCGGCGGCGACCCGAGAAAGGCGCTTGCCGAGACGCTTTCAGGCAAGCTCCCGCAGCGCAAGCTCGCCCAGACCGCCGCGGCGGGCTACTCCTCCTACGGCAACCAGATCGGCCTTGCCACCGGCCATGTCGCGGAGCTGTACCACGAGGGCTATGTCGCCAAGCGCCTTGAGTGCGGCGCGGTCGTCGCCGCCGCGCCCGCGAGCAATGTCGTGCGCGAGCGTCCCGCGCCGGGTGATGTGGTCATCCTGCTCGGCGGGCGCACGGGGCGCGACGGCATCGGCGGCGCGACCGGCTCGTCCAAGAGCCACGATATGAAATCGCTTTCCACGATGGCGAGCGAGGTGCAAAAGGGCAATGCGCCCGAGGAGCGCAAGATCCAGCGTCTGTTCCGCGACGGCGCGGTCACGCGCCTCATCAAGCGCTGCAACGACTTCGGCGCGGGCGGCGTGTCCGTCGCGGTCGGCGAGCTGGCGGACGGACTCATCATCGACCTCGACGCCGTGCGCAAGAAGTACGAGGGCCTCGACGGCACGGAACTTGCGATCTCCGAATCGCAGGAGCGCATGGCGGTCGTCGTCGCACCGGAGAACGAGGCGAAATTCATCGCCGCTGCCGCGGCGGAAAACTTAGAGGCCTACCGCGTGGCGGTCGTGACCGAAAGCCCCCGCATGGTCATGCGCTGGCGCGGACAGACGATCGCCGACCTCTCCCGCGCCTTCCTCGACACCAACGGCGCGACGAAGCACGCCTCCGTCGCCGTCCCCGCGAGGGAATGTGCCGCTCCCGCCGCAGCTCAAACGCTGCGCGGCATGGCGGGCAGCCTCAAGAGCGCGTCCCGCCGCGGTCTTGTCGAGCGCTTCGACTCCACCGTCGGCGCGGGGACTCTCCTCATGCCCTTTGGCGGCAGGACGCAGCGCAGCCCTGCGCAGGCGATGGCGGCGCTCCTGCCCGTCCTCCCCGGCGAGAAGACCGCGCAGGGCAGCGTGATGGCCTGGGGCTGCGACCCCGACGCGCTGAGCGCCGACCCCTATCGCGGTGCGCACGACGCGGTCTATACCTCGGTCGCCAAGCTCGTCGCCGCAGGCGCAGACTATCATAAGGCATATCTTTCCCTGCAAGAATTTTTTGAAAAGCTCCGCAATGAGCCCGCGCGTTGGGGCAAGCCCTTCGCGGCGCTGCTCGGCGCGCTGGACGCGCAGCTGGAGCTGAGCGCCGCCGCCATCGGCGGCAAGGACTCCATGTCCGGCAGCTTTCTTGACCGCGATGTGCCGCCGACGCTCATCTCCTTCGCCATCGCGCCGCTGCTCGAAGGCGAGCTGCTGACGACCGACCTGAAGGCGGTGGGCCACGGCGTCTACCTCTTCGCAGGCAAAACGCCCGAGCAGCAGGCCGCCGCGTGGGAGCGTTTCACCGCACTTGCACGCGCGGGCAAGGTCGTGAGTGCGTGGGCGGTCGAAAACGGCCTTGCCGAGGCGGTGATGAAGATGTCCTTCGGCAACGAGATCGGCTTCGCCGCGGAAAATACGGTGCTTGACTGGTTCGCCCCCATACCAGGCGCGATTGTCGCCGAGCTAAGCGATGAAGTCTCCGACGCCGTGCGCATCGGCGTCACCACAGCGGAAAAGGCCATTGCCCTCGGCGCGGACAGTGCCTCCATCGAAGAGCTTGCCGCGCTGAACGACGCTGTGCTCGAAGCCGTCTACCCGACAAAGACGCGGGACAGCGGCACGGTCGAGAGCTTTTCCCATGAAACGAAGGCGCGTGTCGCCCCCGCCGTCAAGCAGGCGCGTCCGAAGGCGCTCATCCCCGTTTTCCCCGGCACGAACTGCGAGTACGACACGCAGCGCGCGCTTTCGGAGGCAGGCGCGGACGCCGAGCAATTCATCGTCCGCAACCTCACGAGCGCCGATGTCGCAGACAGCGTCGAGCGCTTTGCAGCTGCTGTCAGGACCGCGCAGATGATCGTCATTCCCGGCGGCTTCTCCGGCGGCGACGAGCCGGACGGCAGCGCGAAGCTCATCACCGCGTTTTTCCGCAACGCCGCCGTCCGCGAGCAGGTGACGGCGCTGCTCGAGCAGCGCGACGGCTTGATGCTCGGCATCTGCAACGGCTTCCAGGCGCTCATCAAGCTCGGCCTCGTGCCCTACGGAAGGATCATGGATACCGACGAGTCCTTCCCGACACTCACCTACAATGTCATCGGCCGCCACCAGTCCAAGCTCGTGCGCACGCGCGTGTGCTCGACGCGATCTCCGTGGCTTGCGGGAACAGAGGTGGGAGATATTTACACCGTTCCCATTTCGCACGGCGAGGGGCGTTTTCTCGCCTCGCAGGAGCTGATCGAACAGCTTGCCGCAAACGGCCAGATCGCCACGCAGTATGCAGGCCTTGACGGATATGCTACAATGGATATTGCTTTCAATCCCAACGGCTCCGTCTGCGCCATCGAGGGCATCACCTCCCCCGACGGGCGGGTGTTTGGCAAAATGGGGCACAGCGAGCGCATCGGCCCCGCGCTTTACCGAAACGTGCCTGGCGATTACGATATGCACCTGTTCGCCTCGGCGGTGCGTTACTTCAAAAAATAGGAGGGCAAGTCATGGCCTATTACTATCCCGATCCGTCTCATACCTTCAGCGAGTACCTGCTCGTACCGGGCTACACCTCGGAGGAGTGCGTGCCCGACCACGTTTCGCTCAAAACGCCGCTGGTCAAATACCGCAAGGGGCAGGAGGACTGCCCTATCAGCCTGAATATCCCGATGGTCTCGGCGATCATGCAGTCGGTGTCGAACGACACGCTCGCCGTCGCGCTTGCCAAGGAGGGCGGGCTTTCGTTCATCTTCGGCTCGCAGTCCATCGAAAGCGAGGCGGAGATGGTGCGCCGCGTGAAGAGCAGCAAGGCGGGCTTCGTCGTCAGCGCCTCGAATCTCACGCCTGAGCACACGCTGGCCGATGTGCTCGCGCTCAAGGAGAAAAACGGCTTCTCCACCGTCGCCATCACTGAGGACGCCATGCCCAACGGGAAACTCCTCGGCATCGTCACGAGCCGTGACTACCGCGTCAGCCGCATGAGCACAGACCTCAAGGTGCGCGATTTTATGACGCCGCGCGAAAAGCTCATCACTGCTCCCTCCTCCACCACGCTCAAGGAGGCCAACGACATCATTTGGGAGCACAAGCTCAACGCCCTGCCCATTGTGGATGAGAACGACTGCCTGCGCTACTTCGTTTTCCGCAAGGACTACGCCGAGCACAAGGAGCACCCCCTCGCCCTCCAGGACGCGCAGAAGCGCTATCTGGTCGGCGCGGGCATCAACTCCCGCGACTACCACGAGCGCATCCCCGCGCTCGTTGAGGCGGGCGCGGATATTCTCTGCATCGACTCGTCCGAGGGCTACTCTGTCTGGCAGAAGAAGGTCATTGACTTCGTGCGTGAGAACTACGGCAATACCGTGAAGATCGGCGCGGGCAATGTGGTCGACCGCGACGGCTTCCGCTTCCTCGCCGAGTGCGGCGCAGACTTTGTCAAGGTCGGCATCGGCGGCGGTTCCATCTGCATCACGCGCGAGACCAAGGGCATCGGCCGCGGTCAGGCGACCTCTCTCATCGAGGTCTCCGCCGCGCGCGACGAATATTTCCGCGAAACGGGCGTCTATGTTCCCATCTGCTCCGACGGCGGCATCGTCCACGACTATCACATGACGCTCGCCCTCGCCATGGGCGCGGACTTTCTGATGCTCGGCCGCTACTTCGCCCGCTTTGACGAATCGCCCACGAATAAGCTCCTTGTCAACGGCGTGTATGTCAAGGAATACTGGGGCGAGGGCTCGAACCGCGCGCGCAACTGGCAGCGCTACGACCTCGGCGGCAAGACGGGTCTTGCCTTTGAGGAGGGCGTGGATTCCTATGTCACCTACGCAGGCTCTTTGCAGGATAATGTCGCGCGTAGCCTTTATAAGGTCAAATCCACCATGTGCAACTGCGGCGTGACCACGATCCCCGATCTTCAGAAGAACGCGAAGCTCACGCTCGTCTCCGCCACCAGCATCGTCGAGGGCGGCTATCACGATGTGATGCTCCGCTCCACCGGCAAGGGGAATGACTGAGCAGGGGCGCGCCAATTGACAACGCAAAGCGCATCCAGCTTATCGCTTATTGGGCGTAGATTTTCAGAAAGATCATGGAAGCGTACGGTGCAGCCGCTGGCGCACCACTGAGGGCAGCAGGGGCGAGTCCTTCTTCGGTGACGGAAACAGCCATCTGGAAGCATTCCTTTTCCGGTACTCCTTTGGCGCTGCATGAAGTGATTTCTTCATGCAGGAAAACGTCCTTTGAAGAGATAGATGGAAAAAAGCAAGCCAAGGACACTCTCCTTGGCTTGCTTTTTCATAAGCTCAGATCATGCGGCATTGCCGCCCGCAAGGCAGGCGGCAAGAAGGGCGACGAACTCCGTGGGATGCGGCTTGCGCTCCAGCGGACACCTCGTTATCGCCCGCAGCGTTCGCCTGTCTGTTTTCCAGATCAGGTCCACCGCAAAGCAGATGCTGCGCTTTATATCAAGGCTGCCGGTATGATAATGCTGCGCGACCGCCGGATACAGCCATCGCTCGGCAAGCATCGCCCGATCAGGTCTCCGGACTGTCAGATATACCGCATACGAGACATGAAAAAACCAGGAGCTATCAGCTCTCAGACCGAGCCCGCCCAAAAGCCCGTATATTTCCCCAATGTCCACGGAGCATTACGCCACCTCTCTGTCTTCAACTTTTGCGATCTCCTCCCGCAGGGACGAGAGCAGCTCTTTGATCTCGTGCTCCTCCAGCATGAGCAGAAGGAACACCAGCGCGACCGCGGAAAAGCAGTATATGCCCCGCTCCAAATCGCTGTACGCGCGGCCTGTGATGCGAAGCCGCTCCGCCATCTCCTCCTGTGTCAGCCCCCTGCGCCTGCGCAGTGCGCTGACATATCCTGAAAAGAAGCTCCTGAGCGCTTCTTTATATAATTTCATAGGCTAAGACCTCCGTTTCGACGGGTTTCGGCATCTCTGTAAAAATCCTACTCCTTCACGAAGCGCGCTTCCATGCAGCACACTTCATACCGCCCGTAAAATGGCAGCACCCCCCTCTCCTTATACAGAAGCGTCAGCAGGATGCTCTCCGCCTTCTGCTCATACCAGAAAAAACCAAGTCCGCACAAAAAAGCTGTAAATTTTCTCCCGCTTGGGCAAAAAGTGTGATATACTTGATTCATTCTTGTGCCGGAGGTGCATCATGAGCCGATATGACGCTGTTGTGAAAATGTGGCAGGACTGGAACGTCCACACCGTGGATGACCTTGCTCTGCGACTGGATAATTTCCGCATTCTGTTTGCCTACAACTCCGGCAAGCTCGAGAATGCCGAGATCAACTACCACGACACCCGCGAGATTTTTGAAAACGGCAAGGTCGTGGGCTATACCGGCAGCACCCGCACCCTGTTCGAGCAGCAAAATCAAAAGGTGTGCTACGACTTCTTGCAGGACAAACTCATCGCAAAAGAGCCGCTGTCTATCGAGCTGATCTGCGCCGTCCACCGCGCATTGACCGAGGGTACTTACGATGAGCGTCGCTACATCGTGAACGGTGAGCGTCCCGGCGAATTTAAGAAGCACGACTATGTGACCGGCAAAAACGAGGTCGGTTCGCCGCCCGACGAGGTAGAGAACGACCTTGCGGAGCTGATCGAAGAAGTCAACGCCATCGGCGCGAAAGCGCCATTGAAGGCAGGGGCGTACCTCCACGCCCGGTTTGAGAATATCCACCCCTTTGCGGACGGTAACGGGCGTGTGGGGCGAACGCTGCTGAACTATTGGCTGATGATCAACAACTATCCGCCTACCATCGTCTATGAGGAGGATCGCCGCGCCTATTATGACGCGCTGCAAGATTACGATGAGCAGGAGGACTTGACGCCGCTGGTGCAGTTTTTGGAAGCCCAGACGGTCAAGACGTGGTCGCGCAGCACGGAAGGCAAGAAGCCCACGCCGCACAAAAAGCTGAACTCGTTTTTGCTGTGACGCTTGATGCAAGACAAGAAACGCTCTCGTCAGAGGGCGTTTCTTTTATGTCTGCACATCGGGACTGCTGCTCACGACCGAGGGATTTCGGGCAAATGCTGTGCATCGAGCATATTGCTTCCTTTTGGTGTTTTCGGTATGATAAGCAAGGAAACTCCCCTGTCGGGGGCAAAATTGACCTTGTGATCCAACTGCGGGGAGCCGCAGAAATAGATTTTCAGAAGGAAAGAAGAAATGATGCAACGAAAACTGCTATCTCTTGTTCTTGCCTTTGCCATGACGGCCGGTCTGCTCACCGTAGGCGCGGGCGCGGCGGGGCCAGCCTACGGCGACACCGTGGGCCACTGGGCAGAGGGTTCCATCGGGCGCTGGAGCGGTCACGGCATCATTCAGGGCAATAACGGTAAGTTCCGGCCCAACGGTCAGCTCACCTGCGCCCAGTTTGCGGCCATTCTCGCAAGGCTTTTGAAGCTGCCCGCCGCGGAAAACGCGGGCTTTGCCGACAACAATACCCAGGACTGGTTCTTTGCTGCCATCAACCGCTGCGCGGCTGCGGGTATCCTTAACGGCAACGGCGATGGCACCGTGACCCCCAACGCGCCCATCGCCCGCGAGCGCGCCATGGTCATATTGGGACGCGCGATGGGCATCGAGCCCATCGAAAATCCTGATTTGACGAAATATGCCGACGCCGCGCAGGTAGTCTCCAACAATCTGTTGTCGCAGCTTGTTTCCATGGAGTAATCGAGTTTTGCTCTCTTTGAATTCCAGAAATCCCTGTTCCGTGGGAGGGGTTGCGATACGGTCATCCGAAAAATGTTCAAGTTGGTTATTTTCACGCCCTGCTGTAAAATACAGGAAACGGAGGCCGAAGCGAACCGCTTCGGCCTCCGCTGTTCTATGCGCTTTCCCTTTCTACAAGAATTTCATTCATGCTCACGCCCCACAGCCGCGAGACCGCGTAGAGGTTATCTACGCTCGGAAGGCTCCTTCCCGCCTGCCATTGGTACACGCCCTGCGGGCAGCCCAGACCGAGGTATTCCTGCAGCTCCTTCACGCTGTACCCCTTCTCCAGCCGCAGGCGGCGGAGGTTTTGGCCCGTGGCGGCAATGTCGATAACGGGATAGCGCGGCAGTTCCCTTCTCTCCATGCCGCCGCCTCACGCGCTGCGCCCAAGGCGCAGCAGATTGGTCCGGGCGACGAGCTTGGACTTACGCGGGTATGGGATGCACTGCATCGCGGTGTTCAGCGCCTCGCGGCTCCCCACGAGGATGACCTCCTTCCCAGCTTGTGAGATCGCGGTGTAGAGCAGGTTGCGATACAGCATTCTTGTAGTCGCCATGCTCACCGGCATGAGGACGGTGTCGTACTGGCTGCCCTGACTTTTGTGTACCGTCAGCGCATAGGCGAGCGCAAGCTGCGGCGGGGGCGCGTCATCATGACCGATGCCGTATTCCCCCTGTCCACGGTCGATTTGCCATGTCTTCAGCGTACCCCTGACTGCCAGCGCGGCGACACGGTGCGGCTTCTCTCCGCGAATATGCAGCACACCGACATCGCCGTTGCAGATGTTGTAATAAGCGTTGTTCTGGGTAACGATGACACGGTCGCCGTCACGGAATTTTCCCCATGTCGGCTTTTCCGCCGTCAGCGGGTTGACTTCGTTCTGCAGGCGCGTGTTGAGCGCCTGCACCGAAAAGCCGGTTTTTACCCTCACCGGCGAGAGGACCTGAATGCTCTCGCCCGCCCGGTAACGCCGCGCAGCCTCCTCGCACAGAAGGTCGGGAATGGCGCGGTCATCCGCGGGAAGCAGGCGGAAGCTGTCATCCCACCGCAGTTCGTGCTCCCCGTTCAGCTTCGGGAAGTCCACGACATTCTGACGCAACGCCGCAGCATCCGTGCTTTGACGGTACTGCTGCTGCAAGCAGATAGAGGGGACGCCGAGCGTCAGAAGGTCGGAAAGGACGTTTCCTGCCCCGACGGACAGCAGCTGATTCGGGTCGCCGAGCAGAACAACGCGGCAATTCCTGCGAACACGGTTGAGGATGCCGGCGAGCATCTCCAAGGACACCATCGACGCCTCATCGACGACGACCAGTCCGATGCAGTTCCACGAAACGGCGTCCAGGAAGTTTGCATCCGTGCTTTTCCCAAGCGCGCCGTGGACCGTGCGTGCCTCGATCCCGGTGCGCTCGGTGAGGTTGCGCGCAGCCTTGCCGGTCGGGGCGGCGACCACATACGGCACAAAAGCGTCATTGCGCTCTCTGAAGCAATGCACGATGGCTTCAATGAGCGTGGTCTTGCCGCAGCCCGCGCCGCCGAGGATGACGGAGAGGCGGCTGTTCAGCGCCAGCTCGATCGCCTCGCGCTGCTGTTCGCTGAGGAGAACGTCACCGGCGCGGAGCTCCTTCGGAATCTCCATGACCGGCAAAGCCGGGGCTTTAAGGATGTCAGCGAGCCGCTCCGCCGCAGTCACCTCATAGTCCCACGTCCGTTTGGCATACAGATGATACCCCTCCTGATGGAGGAAACCGGCTTGCAGCAGAAGGACTTTATCGGTGCGATACCGCTGTCCGGTGAGGCTTGGCCTCACCGCTTTGCTGGCGCGGAACAGCTGCTCGTCGGTGCAGTAGGCGTCCCCGTTCTTGCCGATGTCATCCATGGCTGTGAGGATGTACTTCGCCTTTTTCTCGATCTCCCTCTTTTCGTCGTTCGTAAAGGTCTTCGCCATATTGTCTCACCCCCCTTACGCCGCGAGGTTGACCTGCAGCTCGATGCCGAGCTGCTCGGCCAGCGCGTGCTGGATGGCGAGGCGGTCATACCAATCGGAGACCTCGCCCAGGCGGCGAATGAGGCACGACTTGTCCAGCGCCATGACCTGCTCGCACTTGGCGATGCTGGTGGCCGCAAGGCCATAGCCGCGCAGGCAGACGTGCGTCGGCAGAGTTGCTGCCTTGCGGTTGCTCGTCAGCGGTACGGCCGTGACGATGGGGCTGAAGTTGTTTGCCACATCGTTGGACACGATAACGACGGGACGGGTGCCGTGCTGGACACGGCCGGGTGTGACCGGCAGATTTGCGAGCCAAAGCTCCATCGTGTGAATAGCGATCTTCTTATCCATATAGTTTCCTTTCCGGCGGCTCAGGAGGCCGCCTTGCCGTTGAGCACTTCGACCGCTTTTGCGAGCGTATCTGCAGACTGGTGCAGATAGCCCTCGGTCGTTTTGATGTCAGAGTGTCCCGTGAGCGCCGCAATGGTTTCCATGGGAACACCGTTTGCCTGCAGCATCGTCACATAGGTGTGGCGGCAGCAATGCGGCGAAAGCTTACGCACCTGACCGACATTTTTCAGCGCCGTATAGAAGCGTCGGCGGAAGGAGCCAACGCCATAGAGTGGGTTCCCTCCGGAGCAGGTCCAAACGTAGGGTGTGCCGCTGTGTTCGCGGAGATAGCGTACATACGGGCAAAACTGCTCCGGGATCGGAATGGTTCGGCGGCTGCGGACACTCTTGGGTGGTCCGAGCTGCGGCACACCGTTCACCATCTTCACGGCATATTCAACATGAATGACGGAGCCGTCCTCGCTGATATCCTCAGGGCGAAGCGCCAGCAGCTCCTGTAGAGGCCCTTGCCCGCATCCTGCTCCTGGAGATACAAGCGTTCTTTGAGAACGAGGACGGGCAGCGGGAATACGCCGAGTGGAAAGTAAAGCAACAGGCCGAACAAGAGCAAAGAACATAAAATAAACGGGAGCATGGATTAAATGCTCCCGTTTGTCATTGTCAAAAACTTGCCGACCGCAGTTGAGATATTATAATGAGAACATATACATGAATTGGGTAATAGATATAAAAGAAATATTTCATGCTATGCCCTTTTTCTCCATCGTATAAAAGCATAAACGGTAGCGCTATGTTACGCAGCAAGCGCGGCAATGCTTGGTTTGATAAACGTCATCAAGAATACTGTC
>ERZ1106963.878-NODE-878-length-40194-cov-7.011709_pt1 | contig 40194 bp, 28 predicted proteins | sample MGYA00403681_ERZ1106963 | MGnify/ENA primary metagenome ERZ1106963 (study PRJEB35170, sample SAMEA104062407) | human gut metagenome | biome: human gut; feature: human-associated habitat; material: faeces | place: Denmark | collected 2012-05-03 ...
GGTGCTTGCCCAAAGAAACGGTGTCGAGCCGCCAAAGAAAAGCGCTTTTTTACCCTGGCGGCTCCACCATCCGCGTGAGCGCTACCGGTCGGTAGACTATACGTTCCTCGCCCGACTTGGGGTGGGGGGTGGCGCGGGTCGGGGGCTGGTGCGTCTCCGGCCCTCCGGCGTCAACAGCTTATTGACAGTTTGAAGGCTCAAATGTATCATTATTCTCATGATTTGTGTGCTGGAGGGGGCTTTTGAATGAACTGGCCGGCGTTTTGTTCATACGTGCTGCTCACGGCGATAACGCCGGGGCCGAACACGATAATGTCGATGTCGAACGCAGCGAAATACGGCTTTAAGAGGGCCTTTCCCTTCAATGTGGGCGTGCTGCTGGGTTTTCTGGTGGTCATGGGGCTGTGCGCGGCGTTTTCCTCGCTGCTCTATGAGTTCATTCCCTCGGTGAAGCCCTACATGCTGGTGCTGGGAGCGGCGTACATACTCTATCTCGCCTGGGGCATCTGGCGCGACAAGCCGCATGCCGAGAAAAAGAGCCGCTTTTCCCGCACGAACACCGTCGCGGCTGGCGCGGCGCTGCAATTTGTGAACGTCAAGGTCATCCTCTACGGCATAACCTCCCTGAGCTCCTTCGTGCTGCCGCACTATGACTCCCTGCCGGTTCTGGCGCTCTTTTGCGTCATCCTCTCCGTGACGGGCTTTCTCTGCACGCTGCTCTGGGCCGTCTTCGGCGCGGTGTTCGAGCGCTTCTTCAAGCGCTGGTCCAAGGTAGTCAACGCCGTCATGGCCCTGCTCCTTGTCTACTGCGCCGCGACCATGCTGGCCGAGCTCTGGGCGTAGGTGCAGAGCCGGGAATATGCGAAAAAGCCGCCCAAACGGGCGGCTTTTTGCGCTTACATCGGCTTTCTTAGTATCACGCTGCCGTGGAGGTCGCAGACGGGCGTGGGGAGTATGCCCCGCGCGGCGCAAAACTCGGAGACGGCCTTGCCCGCGCCGCGGTACTGCGTGCCGTTCACGTCGTGGATGAGCAGCGCGCCGCCGGGGCTCAGGCGGTCCCAGAAGAGGGGCAGGGCCGCGGCGGTGGGGGCGTAGAGGTCGGCGTCTATCGAGACGAAGGCGAAGCTCAGCCCATCACAGCCGGCGAAGGTGTCCGGGAACCAGCCCTTGTGTAATGTCGTCCGCTCCGGGTAGGGCATGCGCCTGCGGACCGTGTCCGCGTCCGTGCCTGAAAAGTCGCCCTGCTTTGCGCGGGATAGTCCCTCGCGGCTCTCGAGCGCCACATCACTTTCGTCAAAGCCCTCGAAGGTGTCGAAGAGGTGCAGCAGCCGGTCCGGGAAGGCGGCGTTTATGTGCACGGCGAAGTCGCCGCGGTAGACGCCGAGCTCCGCCGCGTCGCCGGGTATCTCCAGCTCGTGTATCTGTTCGGCGAGCAGGCGCATCGTGGCCACGCGCGCGTCGAAGAGCGAGAGCTGCTCCGGCCTCACGATGGGCCCGGCGTAGCCCAGCTCTCGCAGCTGCGCCTCCATCTGCGCGGCGCGCTCGGCGTCGAGCACGCAGAGGCAGACGCAGTCCGGGCCGAGGGCAAGGCTCTCGCGCGGGGAGACTATGGGCAGTCCCGCGAGGCTGCCGCCCCACTTCGCCTCCGAGTTGTCCGCGAAGCACACGGCCCGGTGAGCCACGCCCAGCAGCCGGGCGACCATGGCCCCGACCTGGCCCGCTCCGAAAAGTACGGTATTTATCATCTCGGCACCCCCCTGACCCAACCATTTTAGCCCGCGCGCAGGAAAAAAGCAAACATTCCTTCAGGCGCTTTTCATTTCGGCGCGGCTGGGGTATAATGGCGGCGAATTCTTGACCGGGAGGTTTTTCATATGAGCAGGATAAGCGTTTTCATGGCCGACGGCTCCGAGGAGGTCGAGTGCCTCGCCGTTGTGGATGTGGCCCGGAGGGCGGGCATAGAGGTGCAGACCGTGTCCGTCACGGGCAGGCCCGAGATAACCAGCTCCCACGGCGTGTGCATCGCGGCGGATGTGCTCTTTGAGGACGCCGAGTTCGAGAGCAGCGACATCCTCTATCTCCCCGGCGGCATGCCCGGTACCGAGAACCTCTATGCGCACCAGGGGCTCTGCGAGCTCGTGCGCCGCTTCGCTGCCGAGGGCAAGCGCGTGGCCGCGCTATGCGCCGCGCCCAGCGTGCTCGGCCGCCTCGGCCTGCTGGAGGGCCGCACGGCCACCTGCCACCCCGGCTGGGAGGACAAGCTCCTCGGCGCCGAGTACACCCGCCAGGGCGTGGTGACCGACGGCAACATCACCACCGGCCGCGGCGTCGGCTTCGCCATAGACATGGGCCTCGAGCTGGTGCGGCTCTTGAAGGGCGACGACTTCGCCGCCGACCTGCGCCGCCGCGTCCAGTACCCCGGCTGCTGAGGACGTGCCATGTTCGACCTCATCATCCGCGGCGCAAGCATAATTGACGGCACCGGCCGCGCGGCTTACACGGGCGACGCCGCCGTATCGGACGGGCGCATCGCCGCCGTGGGTGAGCTCGGCGCTGCGGAGGCCGCGCGCGTCATAGAGGCCCGGGGCCGCTGCCTGACGCCCGGGTTCATCGACATCCACCGCCACGCGGACGCCGCCGTCTTTCGCCCCGGCTGGGGCCGCGCGGAGCTCGCCCAGGGCCTGACCACCGTCATAAACGGCAACTGCGGCCTCTCCCTCGCGCCCGTGCGCGGGCCCTTTGCCGGGGAAATATTGAGCTACCTCTCCCCCATCGTCGGCGCGCTGCCGGAGGGGCGGGACTTCCCAGACATGGCCGGATATCTCCGCGCCGCCGCCGGGGCCAAGCTGCCGTTCAACACGGCCATGCTGGCCGGGATGGGCACCATCCGCGCCTGCGCCGCGGGCTTTTCGGACGCGCCGCTCACGGACGGGCAGTACCGCGAGGTACACGCCCTGCTCGAGCGCTGCCTCGCGGACGGGGCCGTCGGCGTCTCGCTGGGGCTCGGCTACGCGCCGGAGTGCTTTTACGACACGGCGGGCCTCATCCGCGCGCTTGAGCCGCTCAGGGACAGCGGCACCGTAGTCACCGTGCACATGCGCCAGGAGGGCGACGGCGTGGTGGACGCCCTGCGCGAGATGCTCGCCGTCGCGCGCGAGCTGAGGATGCCGCTGGAGATAAGCCACCTCAAGGCCATAGGCCGCCGCAACTGGCGCTCCGCCGTGCCGGAGATGCTGCAGCTCATCGACGCGGCCCGTCAGGAGGGCCTCGACGTCATGTGCGACGTCTACCCCTACCCTGCGGGCTCGACCCAGCTCATCCACGTCCTGCCGCCGGAATTCCAGGCGGGCGGCACCGAGGCGCTGACCGCGGCGCTCTCCGACCCGGAGCAGCGCGCAAGGATGCGCCGGAGGATGGAGACGGGCTCGGACTTTGAGAACATCTCCCTGCTCGTCGGCTTTGAGAACATACGCGCCACGAGCCTGCACCGGCCGGAGAACCTGGCCTTCGAGGGCCGCTCGATAGCCGAGATAGCCGCCGCGCGCGGCTGCGATGCCTTCGACGCGCTCTTCGACCTGCTCGCCTCGGAGCACTGTGCGGTCTCGATGATAGACTTCATCGCGGACGAGGAGGACATCCGCGAGATACTGCGCGCGCCCTTCTCGGGCGTCATCTCGGACGCGACCTACCCTGTGAGCGGGCTGCTGCACCCGAGGGTGTACGGCACCTTCGCCCGGCTCATCGAGCGCTATGTGCGCGGCGAGGGCACGCTGAGCCTGGCCGGGGCGGTGCACAAGGTCACGGGCCAGCCGGCGGAGCGCTTCCGCCTCGCGGGGAAGGGCGTCATAGCCCCCGGCGCGGACGCGGACCTCTGCCTCTTCGACGCCGCGAACATCCGCGAGCGTGACAGCTACGAGCACCCGGACAGCCTCGCCGCGGGGATGGACTACGTGTTCGTCCGCGGCGTGCTCGCCATAGCGGAGGGCGAGTTCACCGGCATGGCGAACGGCCGGGCGATAATCGCATAGGCGGGGCGCCGGTGTTGCGCCGGGCCGGGCGATATGGTATGATATGTATGTGAAGTCGAAACCCGGACATTTCTTAGGAGGTGCCTAAATGGTCAACGTCTTCAACCGCAAGCTCATCTACTCCGGCAGCGACGCCGAGGATGCGGCCTGCGTCTGGTCCACGCTGAAGGCCGCGGGCGTGCCGTATTCCATGCAGACCAAGGGCGTCCAGAGCCGCCTCGTCGGCGGCGTGCACGCGCGCATGGGCATGAACCTGACGGCCGGGAACGCGCGCTACTCCGACTTTGCCGACGGTGCCTGCTTCACCTACCACATCTACGTCAGAAAAAGCGACTTCTCCCGCGCCGTCGGGCTGCTCACCTGAGCGCTGAAGCAAAAATGGCCGCCCGTGAGGGGCGGTCATTTTTTGCGCTCGGTCAGCGCTGTATCGGGGTCTCAACGGCGGGCTCGTCCGCGCGGGCAAATGCCGCCCGTCATTACATACTGTTCAGCCGCGCACGGGCAAGGTATAATAAAACCGTCCCGCAGGCGCAAAGTTGCGCGATAATTGGTGGAGCAACCGCCGGATATGCGGTATCCTCAGCGCAGAAAGGAGGACGGGACATGGCAAGCACATTCATATCCGTCGTCACGGCCGTGGCCACATCTGCGCAGACGGGAGGACAGGGCATGGTCAGATTGCTCGTATTTGCCGTTATGGCCATCGTGCCGTATTCGATCATCGCCTATCTCATATACCTGCTGATAAAGGCGCTGCGCAAGTATCTGCGCTCGGAGCCGGTGCGGAAGGAGCGGGCCGAGAAGGCCCGGACGCTGGGCGAGGTGATAAGGCGGCGGCGGACCGAGTGCAAGATGACGCAGGAGTTCGTGGCCGAGGCGCTGGGCGTGAGCCGCCAGGCCGTCAGCAAGTGGGAGAGCGGCGCGTCCGACCCGAGCACGACGAACCTCATAGCCCTCGCCAAGCTCTTCGGTGTCGCCCCGGAGGACCTGCTGCGCGAGGTGGAATAAAAGAAAAAGAGCCCGGAGCGTTCCGGGCTCTTTTCTCGTATCTCAGGGTCTTCAGGCGACGGTCTCGACGCTGATGAACTGGAAGTTCGCACCCTCGACGGCGGCCTTGAGGGCCTCGTCGGTGACGCTCGCGTCGCAGACGACGGAGGCGGTGCCGTCCTCGTGGCTGGCCTCGGCGCTCTCTACGCCGGGCATGGCCTCGAGGGTCCTCTTGAGACGGCCGGAGCAGCCGCCGCAGTGCATGCCTTCAACCTTCATGAGCTTCTTCATGGTGAAATATCCTCCTTAATAAAACTGGCTTTTATATCCGGGCCCGGGTGGGATCACTCGATGCCGAGGAAAACGTATCCGGCCTTGGCAACGGCGGCCTTGAGGGCCTCTTCATCCGTGCCGGGCTTCATGGTGACGGCGGCGGTGCCCGCCTTGGCGTCGGCCTTGACGCTCTCCACGCCGTCCACGGCGCTGAGCGCGTCGGTCACCGCCTTTTCGCAGTGCTCGCACATCATGCCGTCGATCTTCAGGGTCCTGGCGACCGTCTCGCCCGCGGGGCAGGCGCAGGCGGCGTCCTCCCCGGCAAAGCCGAGCGGCACGTAGCCGGCCTTCTTCACGGCCTCGCTCAGGGCCTCCTCGCTGGTGCCGGGCTGCAGGCGGATGACCGCGGTGCCCGCCTTGGCGTCGGCGGTTACGGCCTCCACGCCCTCGACCGCCTCGAGCGCGGTCTTGACGGCGCGCTCGCAGTGCTCGCACATCATGCCCTCTATCTTCATGGTCTTTTCCACCGTGCCGGTGATGGGGCAGGCGGTGACGTTCTCGCCGAAGCCGACGAAGATGTAGCCGGCCTTGGTGACGGCGTCCTTGAGGGCCTGCTCGCTGGTGTCGGGGCTGATCTTGAACTTCGCCGTGCCCTTTTCGGCGCTGGCGGTGACGTCCTGCACGCCCTCGACGGCCTCGAGGGCCTCGGTGACGGTCTTTTCGCAGTGTGAGCACATCATGCCGTCGATGCGCATGGTGACGTCGATGAGCTCCTCGTCGTCCTCGACAGGGGCGGGGGCGGCCTTGTGGCGGCGCGGCTTATCCTTGCTCGCGTTGTACATCTTGAAGAGGTTGAGCCTGAGCGCGTTGGACACGACGCAGAAGGAGCTGAGGCTCATCGCGGCGGCGCCGAGCATCGGGTTGAGCGTGAGGCCCGCCCAGACGAAGCAGCCCGCGGCGATGGGGATGCCGATGGTGTTGTAGAAGAAGGCCCAGAACAGGTTCTCGTGGATGTTCCGCAGCGTGGCGCGGGACATGCGGATGGCGGCGGGGACGTCCGAGAGCTGGCTCTTCATGAGCACTACGTCGGCGGCGTCGATGGCGACGTCGGTGCCGGCGCCGATGGCGATGCCGATGTCGGCGCGGGTCAGGGCCGGCGCGTCGTTTATGCCGTCGCCGACCATGGCGACCTTGCCCTGGCGCATGAGCTTGCGGATGACGCTCTCCTTGCCGTCGGGCAGGACGCCGGCGATGACCTCGTCCACGCCCGCCTGGGCGCCGATGGCCTTTGCGGTGCGCTCGTTGTCGCCGGTGAGCATGACGACGCGGATGCCCATGTTGCGCAGCTCCTGGACGGCGCGCGGGCTGTCCTCCTTGATGACGTCGGCCACGGCGATGATGCCGGCCAGCTTGCCGCCCTCGGCGAAGTACAGCGGGGTCTTGCCCTGCTCGGCGAGGGCCTCGGCCTTCTCGCGCATGTCGTCGGTGACGGTGGCCTTGGTGACGATGAACTTGTGGTTGCCGGTGGCGAGCTCCTTGCCGTTCATGCTGGCGATGACGCCGTTGCCGGGCAGGGCCTCGAAGGAACCGACCTCGGCCGGCTTCATGCCGAGCTCCTCGCCGCGCTGCATGATGGCGCGGGCGAGCGGGTGCTCGCTCTTCTGCTCGAGCGCGAGGGCGAGGTCCATGAGCTGCTCCTCGCTGACGCCCTCGGCGGGGATGACGTCGGTGACCTTGGGCTCGCCGGAGGTGATGGTGCCGGTCTTGTCGAGGGCGACGATGTCCATCTTGCCCGCCTCCTCGAGGGAAGCGGCGGTCTTGAAGAGTATGCCGTTCTTGGCGCCCATGCCGTTGCCGACCATGATGGCGACGGGCGTCGCGAGGCCGAGCGCGCAGGGGCAGCTGATGACCAGCACGGAGATGCCGCGGGCCAGCGAATAGCCGAAGCTCTGGCCTATGAGCAGCCACACGACGGTGGTGATGACGGCGATGGTGATGACGGTGGGCACGAAGATGCCGGAGACCTTGTCCGCGACCTTGGCGATGGGCGCCTTGGTGGCGGCGGCGTCGGAGACCATCTGGATGATCTGGCTGAGGGTGGTGTCCTCGCCGACGCGGGTGGCCTGGCACTTTATAAAGCCGCTCTGGTTGAGCGTGGCGGCGGAGACGGTGTCGCCCTCCGCCTTGTCTACCGGGATGCTCTCGCCGGTGAGGGCGCTCTCGTTCACGGCGCTGTGGCCCTCGAGCACGATGCCGTCTACCGGGATGTTCTCGCCCGGGCGGACGACGAAGATGTCGCCCTTTTCGACCTCGTCCACGCCGACGGTGACCTCCTGGCCGCTGCGCACGACGGTGGCGGTCTTGGGTGCGAGCTTCATGAGGCTCTTGAGGGCGTCCGTGGTCTTGCCCTTGCTGCGGGCCTCGAGCATCTTGCCTACGGTGATGAGGGTAAGTATCATGGCCGCGGCCTCGAAGTAGAACTCAGTGTGCATGACGTGCATCTGGTCCATCGGGTCGCTGTAAGTAGTCATCTCAAAGAGCGCGTAGGAGCTCCAGACGAAGGCGGCGCTGGAGCCGAGGGCGACGAGGGTGTCCATGTTCGGCGCCCGGTGCGCGAGGCTCTTGAAGCCGGAGATGAAGAACTTCTTGTTGATGATCATGACTATAACAGTCAAATAGAGCTGGATGAGCGCCTGGGCCATGTAGTTCGAGGCCAGGAAATCCGGCAGCGGCCAGCCCCACATCATGGCGCCCATGGAGAAATACATGAGCACTATGAGGAAGCCGACGGACGAGATCAGGCGGCGCTTGAGCACCGGGGTCTCGTGGTCCTCAAGGGCGGCTTCGGCCTCGGCCATGGAGCTCGAGGCGCTCTTTTTCTCGGCGCCCGCGCCCTTTTCGCTCGCGCCGTAGCCCGCGTCCACGACGGCCTTGATTATGTCCGCGCTGGAGGCCGTGCCCTCAACGCCCATGGAGTTCGTCAGCAGGCTGACCGAGCAGCTCGTGACGCCCGGGACGGCGTTCACGGCCTTCTCGACTCTGGCACTGCATGCCGCGCAGCTCATACCTGTTACAGTATACTGCTTCATACGATACCTTTCCCTCCCTAAAGCGATTACCTCATCAACTTCTGCAGGGTCTTGAGCAGTTCGTCGATGGTCTCGTCGTTGCCGCCGCGGATGTCGTCGACGACGCAGGTACGGATGTGGTCGCTCAGAAGCTCGCGGTTGAAGGCGTTCATCGCCGCCGTCACCGCCGCGGACTGCACCAGGATGTCGGGGCAGTAGACCCCCTTTTCCACCATTCCGCGTATGCCGCGCACCTGGCCCTCGATGCGGTTGAGCCGGTGTATGAGCTTCTTGTACTCCTCAGGAGTACGCTGCTTGGTCCGCTGACAACAACATTTTTTTGTTTCTCCCATGATAAGCTCCTTCCATGCAGATACCCATCAGGGGTAGTTATAGTATACCCCTGATGGGTATGATGTCAATACCCATTTTGGCAATTTAGCGTATTGCAATATCAGCGCTTTAGTCAGGCGTCCGCCGTTGAGCAAAGTGCTCCATTGTCCGTATAATACACCGAAATGCCAGCTATTTCAAGCGTTTCCAGCTCGTCAATATCGAGGGTATCCGCAATGAACAGCGGCGCGAGGCTGAGCGCCAGCCCGGCGCAGCCGGTGGAGCTGGAATAGCCGCAGAGCTCGGGCACGCAGCAGCGGTCGAGGCCGTCGGCCGGGTCCAGAAAGCCCGAGCGCAGCCGGCCGTCCGCGTACTGGTAATACCCCCCGGCGGCTGAGCCCTCCGCGGGGTAGTCGCGCAGGCAGGCTATGCTGACGTCGCCCGAAAAGTGCAGCGCGGCTATATTCGTGACGGTGCCGCCGGCCCTGTGGGAGAAGTTGAAGGAGTACTCCGTCCCGGTCTCGGTGTCGAGGCAGCGCATGAAGCCGTCGCAGCTTATGAGCGCGCCGCGGGTGTATCCGGCGTCCGTGAGCGCCGCGGCGATGTAGTCGGCGATGAAGGCGTTGCGCATCCAGCCGAGGCCGACGAAGTCGGTGACGCCGTTCTCCGCCGCGAAGGCGAGATACTCCTCAGATACGTTCAGCCGCACCTCCCCGCCGCCGAGCAGCTCGATGCCCACGGCCCCGGGGTCGGAGGCGTATGCGGCGACGTCGGAGAAGAACCCGGCCTGTCCCGCGTCGAGCCGCGGGTCGTACTGCGCGGCCTCCTCGTCGCTCGTAGAGCCGGTGAGCGCGGCGTACTGCGCGTAGAGCGGGGCGAGGTAGTGGTACCGCGTGCCGCTCTCCTCCAGCTGCTCCAGCGCGGAATAGAGCGCCGCGTCCACGGCGACGGGCTCGTTGGCGTGGCGGTTGAGGTAATATAGGCCGTTCACGTCCCCGGCGTCGATGCCGGAGTCGAAGAGCCCCAGCGCGGCCGTCGCTGCCTCGGTGTAGACGCTTCGCACGGCGCGCCGCTCGTCGGAGGCGTCCGCGCCGTCCCAGCCGAGGTAGTAGTAGAAGGTGAAGCTGCTCCCGGCGTTCATCTCGCCGCTGAGCGCGCTTATCTCCGTGAGCCCCGGCTCGGTGCCGATAAGCGAATTTATGCCCAGGCCAAAGGCCGCCACGGCCAGGACGATGAGGGCTATCACCAGCGCCAGGCGGAGCTTGAGCCTGCCGGAGGGGAGCTCTATGTTGATGGTCTTTTCGACCGCGGGCTTGTCATTGGGGAGCGAATCTCTCTTCATGGCTACAAGATGGCGATGATGATGAACAGCAGCAGCACGGCGGCGCAGGCGGCCAGGGTCACGGCGAAGGCGACGACGCCCTTGCGGCAGGCCTTGTAGTTGCGGATGTAGTTGTGCCGCCGGAAGACGAAGGCCGCGATGAGCCCGAGTATGGGCAGGAAGAAGGACAGTATCGCGTACCAGGGGCTGCCCGTGTCGTGCACGGGCCGGTCGAGGATGACCTCGCCGGAGGTCGGCTCCGTCTCGACGCTCTCGGGCGCGGCCTCGGTGTTCACGCCGACGATGGAGAGGGTCTTGAGCGGCTCTCCCCGCTCGCGCAGGGCGCGGTACTCGGCTATCTCCTCGGGACTGCCGTAGACGAGGTGCCCGTGGCCGATGTCCACCAGCTCGGGCCGGGAGGCGTCGGTATAGTGGTGCATGCCGGGGTCGTAGGTGTAGAGCACCTTGTGCTTTTCAAGCTGCGGGTCAGGCAGGGGTATGGCGGAGATGAGCGAGCGGGTGTAGGGGTGCAGCGGATAGTTGAAGAGCTCCTCGGAGGTGGCTATCTCCACTATCCTGCCCTTGTAGATGACGCCTATGCGGTCGGAGATGTATCTGACGATGGAGAGGTCGTGGGCGATGAACAGATAGGTCGTGCCCTGCTCGGCCTGGAACTTGTTCATGAGGTTGAGTATCTGCGCCCGGATGGAGACGTCGAGCGCGGAGATGGGCTCGTCCGCGACGACGAACTCCGGCTCCATGACCATGGCGCGGGCGAGGCCCACGCGCTGGCGCTGGCCGCCCGAGAACTCGTGCGGATAGCGCGTCAGGTGCTCGGGCAGGAGGCCGACGGCCTCTATCATGTTCTCCACCTTGCGGACGCGGTCGGCCTCGCTGTCGTAGAGGTGGAAGTTGTACAGCCCCTCGGAGATGATGTAGTCCACCGTCGCGCGCTCGTTGAGCGAGGCGGCGGGGTCCTGGAACACCATCTGGATGTTGCGGATTATCTCGCGGTCGAGGCTGTGGGGTATCTTGCCGGATATGCGGACGCCCTTGTAGAGTATCTCGCCGCCCGAGCAGGTGTTGGCGCGGATGACGGCGCGGCCTATCGTGGTCTTGCCGGAGCCGGACTCGCCGACGAGGGAGAAGGTCTCGCCCTTGTAGACGTCGAAGCTGACGTCCTGCACGGCGCGGACGATATTCTCGCCCTTGCCGAAGTTGATGTCCACGTGCCGGAGCGAGAGGAGCACTTCCCTGCCGCTCTCGTCCGTCGGGCCGTGTTCGGGAAAGTGGTCCGCGCTGGCGTCCAGGGGCGCTGTGTTTTTCTCTTTGGCCATGCGTTCCGCCTCCTAAATGTTGAACACTTTCATGAGCGTGCCGTGGATGTCGCGTATCATCTCCGGCTTTTCCACCTTCGGCGCGCGCGGGTCGAGCAGCCAGGTCTTGGCGTAGTGCGTGTCCGAGACCTTGAACATAGGCGGCTCGCGCAGGGTGTCCACGCGCAGGCAGTAGGGGTTGCGCGGGGCAAAGGCGTCGCCGACGATGTCGTTATAGAGGCTCGGCGGGGTACCCGCGATGGAATAGAGCTTCATGCCGCGGTCCATGAGCTGCGGCAGCGAGCTCAACAGCGCCCAGGTGTAGGGGTGGCGCGGGTCGTAAAAGACCTCCTCCACCGTGCCGAGCTCGACTATCTGCCCGGCGTAGAGCACCGCGACGCGGTCGGCCACGTTGGCCACGACGCCGAGGTCGTGGGTGATGAACACGATGGTGTAGCCGAACTCCTTTTGCAGGTCCTTGATGAGCTTGATTATCTGCGCCTGGATGGTGACGTCCAGCGCCGTTGTCGGCTCGTCGCAGATGAGTATCTTTGGCTGGCAGGAGAGCGCGATGGCGATGACTATGCGCTGCCTCATGCCGCCGGAGTACTGGAAGGGGTAGTCGTCGAAGCGGTTCTCCGCGTTCGGGATGCCGACCTTCTTCATGAGCACGATGGCGCGCTTGCGGGCCTCTATCTCGGAGACGTTCTGGTGCTTCATTATGACCGAGGTTATCTGCTTGCCTATGGTCATGATGGGGTTCAGGCTCGTCATCGGGTCCTGGAATATGGTGGCTATCCTCTGGCCGCGTATCTTGGTCCAGTCCACTACGCAGTCCGTCCGCGCGAGGTCGAGCACCAGGGAGCCGCGCAGCTTGTTGCCCTCCTGGCCGAGGTATTTTACGCGGAAGACGGCGTTTTCAAAGATGCCGTTCAGCTGCGCCTCGTCGGAGAGGTCCGCGCCTATGGTCATGGCCTCCTTTATGGCCCGGTAGAGCTTGTCCTCCAGCTTTCTGCGGCCCTTGAGCGGATAGCGTCCCAGGGAGAGGCAGATCTCCCTTGCGAGGATGCTGTTGCGATCGCGCTGCCCGGGGCTCAGCTCCCCGGAGCACTCGCGCGAGTAGCGCTCCCTGAGCGTGGCCATGCGGCGCGAATACTCGGCGTTGTAGGCGGCGTCGCCCTTCGTGCTGGCGGTGTGCTCGCGCACGGTGGCCCTGCGGCGGCGCTCCAGCTCCTTGAGCTCGGCGTCGAGCTCGGCGATCCGGCGCGAGGCCTCCTTTATCTTGGCCTTCTCCTTTGAGCGGTCCAGCGTCTGGCGGTCGTTGTGCAGCTGGGCGCGCCGGAACCTGAGCTCGCGGCGCTGCTTTTCAAAGCGCTCGGCGTCCTCGCCGCTGAGCGTGAGGCGCTCCTCGCGGTCGCGCTCGAGCGCGCGCATCTCCAGATAGGTCTGCGCGCCGAGCTCGAGCTTTGAATACTCGTTGAGCTTCGCCTCCGCCTTGGCTATGGCGCCCGGGCCGACGTTGAAGCTCACCTCCGTGAGCGTCTCGTCGTTGAACACGATGCTGCCGCCGTCGATGAAGCCGTTGTTGTCGAGCATCCCGGCGAAGGTCTTGGTGAGCACGCTCTTGCCGCAGCCGGATTCGCCGACGATGGCGATGGATTCGTTCTCGTAGATGTCGAGGGACACGTTCCGTATGGCCGTCAGCACCCGGCCGCGGACGCGGAACTTGACCCAGAGGTCCTTTATCGAGAGCAGTACCTTTTTCTCTTCCATGGTCCCACCCCCGTCACATGTGCGTCCTCGGGTCGGCGGCGTCACCGAGGTTCTGGCCGATGAGGAAGAGGACGACGGAGATGAACGCGCTGAGCATGACCGGGCACCAGAACTCCCACTCCCAGCCGGGAGTGACCATGGCGCTCTGGGAGTTGAAGAGTATCTTGCCGAGCGTCGTGTCCGAGATGCCGAGGCCGATGTAGCTCAAAAACGCCTCGCTGGCTATGTAGGCCGGTATCTGCTGGGCCATGACGGTGACGATGAAGCTTATCATGAAGGGCAGGATGTTCTTCACCGCGATGCGCGCCGTGGAGGAGCCGAGGCAGCGGGAGGCGAGGTTGTACTCGCGGTCGCGTATGATTATGACCTGCGTGCGCAGCGCGTAGGCGATGCCTATCCAGCCGGTGACGCACATGGCGAAGAGCAGCGTCCCGAAGCTCGGTGAGAACACCAGCACCCAGACGGAGATGATGAGCGTGCCGGGCACGTTGCTGACCACGTTGCGCACCTCGTTCATGACGAGGTCGACCCTCTTGGAAAAGCCCCAGATGGCGCCGACGACTATGCCGATGGAGAAGTTTATTATGGTGCAGAGGAAGGCCAGCGAGAGGCTTATCCTCGCGCCGTACCACATCGAGTCGAAGGTGGACTGCCCCGAGGCGCCCGTGCCGAATATCCAGCGTATGGAGAAGCCGAACTTGTCTATGGCCTCCAGCGGGGAGAGGTGCTTGGCCGCGGAGTCCATGATGTTGCCGTAGCGGTCGTAGCCCATGACCGCGGGGTAGACATAGGTGAAGACTATGATGACGGCGAAGAGCACGAGGATGACGATGTTGGTCTTTTTGCGGAAGAACACGCGGAACACGCTGTGCCAGTAGGAATAGCGCGGCGCGGTTATCTTCTCCACCGCGGCCTCGTCCTGGGGCACGCGCTCGAAGAGCTCCTCGTCCGTGAAGCCGGTGTCGTCCAGGCGTATGAAGTCCTCTTGTGTTGCAACAGCCATCTCAAATCACCTCGCTTTGGATGTGTAGGAGATACGCGGGTCCATGACCGCCATGAGTATGTCGCCCATGATGGCGGAGATGATGAACAGTATCCCGTAGAACAGCGCCACGCCGACGATGACGGCGTTGTCATAGGCGCCTATGGCCTGCACCAGCAGTCCGCCGACGCCGGGGATGAGGTAGACCTGCTCCATGATTATCGCGCCGGAGAGCGCGCCGGTTATCGCGCCGGGGATGCCGTGGACTATCGGTATGGCCGCGTTCTTGAAGATGTGCTTGGTGAATATCTCCCGCTCGCTCAGGCCCTCGCTGCGGGCGAACTTGACGTAGTCGGAGTTCATCTGGTCCACCATGTAGCGCCGCATCCAGCGCATCTCGCCCGCTATGGCGCTTATGGCCGAGGCCGCGATGGGCATTATGTACATGAGCCAGGTCGGGTTGTCCAGCGAGAAGGTCGTCGGCAGGCCCAGCTTGTTGCCCACGGCCTTGAGCATCAGCATATAGGCGAGGCCCGGCACGGCCATTATCAGCACGACGTAGGCGTTGCCGAGGCTGTCGACCCAGGTGTCCTTGCGCTTTGCCATCAGGATGCCCAGCGGCAGGCCTATCATATAGGCCAGGGCCGAGGCGATGATGCTGACGATGAAGGAGTAGTACATGCGCGAGCCGCTGTCCTTGACGAGCGAGACGTTGGTGTAGTCGTCGTTGTAGAGGTCGGCGTAGACCAGGTTGAGCTCCCGCGAGCCGGCGAGGTAGGTGGCCGAGTGCAGGTCGTCCGCGCTCTCCTGCACGGCGCCGGTGGGGTAATACGTCATGGAGCGCACGTAGTTGCCCTGGGGCTGGACCATGGTCTCAAAGGCGTCCACGCCCTTGTTGACGCTGTAGCTCGTGCCGAGGTGGATGGTCAGGAAGTTCTGATGTATGAATGGAAAACGGTTGTCGAAGTAGAGCAGATACTTGTGGTAGGTGCCGCTGCCGAGTATGGCCGGGGAGAACTTCTCCCCGCCGTAGGCCGGGTCGTGGAGCGTGAAGGTCAGGCCGCGGTCGGCTATATCCTCTTCGACGTAGTTGACGTTGTCAAATTCAAAGATGCCCGTGAAGAAGTTCCACAGGCGAATAATGAGCGGGGTGTTCTGGTAGGCGAACAGGCTGGCTGTGCCGCCGGTGGCGACGCGGTTCGGCGTGGCCATTACCGCGTCAAGGCGGACCACCGTGTAGCCCTTGGCCTCGTACTCGGCGGTGAAGCGCTCGATGTACCCGGCCGCCTCTTCGCTGTCGCGCTCGGGCGTGCGCCCGATCGTGGCCGCCTCGGAGCGCTCCTCCTCGCTCAGCTCCCCCGCCGAGACAAGCTGGTTGAGCCAGTCGGTGTAGGGGACGTAGTCGAGGTAGTCGTACTCCTCCCATTTCTGATACATATAGAGCGTTCTCTGGTTGTTGCTCAGCTTTACGTACTGCTCGTCCTCAGCGAAGATGAGCGTGGCGTCCAGCCATGAGAACACCATCATCATAATAAGCGCGATGGCTATGATGACCGAGATGCAGCCCCGGAAAAACCGTTTGAAAAAATACTTTACCATAAGCGCGCTCCCTTTATGGGGAGAGGCGGATGGCGTTTGCCATCCGCCCCGCCTGGAATTGCTGTGCCGGGTCTTGCGGTATTACCAGATGCCCATCTTGCGGATGGCGAAGCCGTCGCCGTAGGGCAGCAGGCCGTCGAGGTAGGTCTCGGGGTCGCCGAAATCGGCGCCGATGCCGCCCAGGCCGCCGAGGTCGTAGTTGTACTCGGCGCCGGAGTTGGTGTTGTACCAGGCGTTCAGGTTCTCGGTGGAATCCTGGCACTCGATGAGGGAGAGCTGCACCATGCCGCCGAGGGCCTGCTCGATGCAGGTCTTGAGCACGACCGCCTGGTTGGTCGGGGTCTCGGCATAGGCGCTGTAGGGGTAGTCGAGGACCACGGGGTTCTCGGCGCTTATCTCGTAGCCCATGGCCTGGAGGTCCGCTATGGCCGCCTCGAGCTCGCTCATGGCGTTCTCGACGTTGTACCAGCCGTCGAAGCCGTCGCTGCTGTGGGTCTCCTCGTCCCAGACCTTGAAGGGATAGCCGTCGGCCGTGACCTGGGCCTGGACTATCTCGCCGTAGAAGGTGCCGGCCTCGAAGGTGACGGGCGTGCCGTTGATGTCGACGGTGACGTCCTCCTCAAGGCTCACGAAGTCGCCGGGGACGTAGCCGTTGCGCAGGCAGACGTACTTGAGGTCCTCGCCCAGGTTCTGGGCGATGTAGCTGGCGCGGTCGATGGAGTAGGCCAGGGCCAGGCGGAAGTGCTGGTTCTGCAGCGCCGCGCGGCTGACCTCCTTCTGCTCCTCGGTCTTGAGGGAGACGCAGGCGCCGTCCGGGACGTTGGCGTAGACCTGGCGGTTCTCGTTGAACCACATCAGGAAGATGTTCGTGACGTTGGGCGCGATGTGGACGTACTTTTCAAAGTTGCCGTCGTCCTTGGCTATCTCGAGCTGGGCGGTGTCGAGCACGATGGTGGTGCCAACGCCGTTTACGGTGAAGTCGTTGTACTCGCGCGTGACGTCGCTGCCGTCGTCGTAGATGAAGTTGACGGCCTTGATCTGCACGTTATCGGCGTTCCAGTAGCTCTCGTTGGCTATGTAGTTGATGGAGTTCTTGTCCGTGACGTTGGTGCACAGATACGGGCCGCAGTAGGCGATGTGGTCCTGATCGGTGCCGTAGGTGTAGGTGTTGGAGGACATGGCGTTGGTGTACTCGTCCTTGCCGAACACGCCGCCCTGGCTGAGGTAGTAGCTGCGGCTCATGGGAGTGAAGCAGGGGTCCGCTATCATGGTCATGAAGTACGGGCACTCCTCGGTTAGGGTGTACTGCAGGGTGTAGTCGTCCACCGCCTTGATGCCGACGGTGGAGAAGTCGGTGGTCTCGCCGTAGACGTAGGCGTCCAGGCCGTCGAGCACGCCGAGGAGGATGTTCACGGCGCTGCCGCCCGCGTCGGCCACGTGCTGCAGTCCGGCGACCCAGTCGTCGGCGGTCAGGTCCGCGACCTTGCGCCCCTGGCTGTCCACCCAGACCACGCCCTCGCGGATGTGGAAGGTGTAGGTCAGGCCGTCCTCGCTGACCTCATAGCCGGTGGCAAGGTGCGGCTGGAGCACGCCCTCGCTGTCGTACTGGTAGAGGTAGTCGATAAAGCTCGCGTCGTCGTGGTAGTCGCCGTCGCTCAGGAAGTCCCAGGTGGTGCCGACGCGGTCAAAGGTGGTGGTGGCCGTGTCGGTGAAGGTGTAGCCCTTCTCGGTCAGGTAGTCGACCACGCTGTCGGTGTAGGTGCCGGTGCCGGTGAGCTCGTACCACATGTCCACGAGGTGCTCATAGTCCTCGGTGGTGATTATCTCGTTGGTGAGCACCATCTGGTCGTAGTAGACGCGGTCGCCCAGCCAGGAGGCGTAGCCGCCCGCGCGGAAGGGCATGCGGCTCATCGCGTAGCAGCCGCCCGCGGTGTACATCGGGGTGGCCACGCCGCTCTCGAGGAACTTGGCCTCGGCTATGGCCATCTGCGCCCAGCGCTCGCTTAGCGAGCCGGTCTCGAAAGCCGCCATGTAGGCGTCGTAGAAGTCGCCCATCGCGGCCATATAGATGTCCTCGTCGCCGGTGAGTATGCCGCTCTCGGCGCTCGGCTCGGCACTTGCATCGGCGCTCGGCTCATCCGACGTGACCGCGGGCGTATCCACACCGCCGCACGCGGCCAGCGACAGCACCATCGCAAGACACAGTGCCGCCGACAGTGTTCTCTTTATCCAGTCTGTCATCATTTTCTCCCCCTTCAGATATATATCCAAATGCCGCCCATATCGGCGGCATTCAGGGCGAAATAACCTATACCCCTGTACCCTATATATATTATGGACAAAATGCTACAACAATTTATATTCATTGTCAATGATGACATACTACAATTTCCGACGAAATTCTTTTGTTATTTTTGTCGGTGTGTTGCTAAATAGTTAAAGTGAGGCCCGCTGTGGCGCGGGTTTGGCAGTTTTCTTCCTGCCTTGCGCCCCACGGGTCAGCCTCGGCGCGGCGGGACGGCTGCGGCGCCGACTGGCCTGGTTTTCCCTCATATACCAAATACGGGTATAAAAATGCCCTCCCCCGGCAGTCGGGGGAGGGCTGTTTTCAGTGTTTTTTACAGCGTGGATATCTCGTCGAGGGCGCAGCGCCCGAGCTCGGCCCTGGGCGCGAGCACGCACACTCCCGGGCGGGCGAAGATGCTCTCGAGCTCCTCCGCCACGGCGGCGAGGTCGGCGTTCGTGCCGGCGAGCATCTGCGCGCGGCGCTCCCGGCGCATCTCGTGGGTGATGCCGCGGAAGTAGAGGTCGTCTGCCTCCTCGCCCTTGGCGCGCGCGGTGAGCAGCGGCTCTCCGGCGGAGATGGCGCCGGTGATGAGGCCGGCGATGTCCGCGCCGCTCGCGGCGAAGGCGCGCAGGAACTCCGGGACCTTTTCGTAAATCCCCAGCGTCTTGGCCGCGCTCGGGTCGCGGTAGGAGTAGCAGCCGTCAAAGCCGTTCACGCGCGTCACCATGCCGGTGCCGTAGGCCCCGCCCTGCACGCGGACGGCGTTCCAGAGGTACTCGAGGGAGACTACGCGCCCGGCGAGCTGCCAGCGGCCGTCGAACTTGCCGCCGAGCGCGCCCATGGCGGCATAGCCCACATCGGAGGGTATCTCTATCCCCTCCCGGCGCACGCCGCGGGCCGCGATGCCCGGGCCGGACACGCTCTCGCCCTCCGGCAGGGCCGCGAGCAGCGCGGCGAGGGCCTCGTCCACCGCCGGGCAGGGCATGCCCGTCACGCTCACCGTCAAGCCGCGGCGGCCGATGACGCGCTTTGCCAGCGCCGCGAGCTCCCCTGAGAGCGCGGCGAAGTCCGGCGCGGCGTTTTGGCGCTTTAGCCAGCAGTAGTAGTCGTAGCCGTTGGCCCACTCGTTGGCGGCGGGGCCGGCGGCGAGCTGGGAGCCCGCGCGGCCTATGGCCGAGACGTGGCCGTTGTTCATCAGCTGCTGCATCATGCCGGTGCGCTTCTGGCGGAGGATGTCCGTGACCTCCTTCTCAGAGTCGAGGCGGCTGCTCCTGAGCACCTCGGCCAGCAGGCCGAGCGCCTCACCTATGCCGCTCTCAAGCGCGCTGACCCGGGCGGTTAGCTTGGCGCGATAGCTATCCGCGCTGTTGTCGTATACGTCCACGGAGAAGCTCATGTTCCCGCAGTGGAGCTGGGTGAGGCGGCTGAGCTCCTGCGCCGGGTGTTCGGAGGTGTCCACCTTGCCGAGCAGCTCGCTGAGGAAGCTCACGGCGGCGGGCTCCTCCCCGCCGAGGCCGGTGATGTCGAAGTAGAGCGAGACGTAGCTTATGCCCGAGGCGGGCAGCTCGTGGCGCAGCAGCGTGACGCCGCCGAGCTCGTCCACGCGCGTCGGATACTTCTCCGGCTCCGGGCTGATGTCGGAGAGCTCCAGCCGCGGCAGCGCGGCAAGGGCCTCGGGGCTGTCGCTGCTCCCCTGCCAGGCGTCGAGCGCCGCCTGCTGCGACCTCACGCGCCCGCGCTCGGCCTCGCTCCAGGAGGCGGCGAGGCGCTCGAGCTCCTTCGCGTCGCGCTCGCGGCGCTCCTCCCCCGCGGTGTGCGAGGGGACCATGACCACCTCGCAGGCGTGCGGGTTCTCCAGCAGCACGGAGCGGATGAGCTCCTCGAAATATCCCTCCTCCATCCTGGCGCGCAGGGTGTCGAACAGCGTGCCGACCTCGACGAGCGCCTCCGGCTCACCGCCGTGCAGCCAGCTGTCGAGCACGCCGAAGCTGATGCCGAGGCCCTGCGGGTAGTAGCCGAAGTCGCGCTCGCGCATCTGGAACTCGAGGTTCGCCATCGCGGCCTCCAGCTCGCGGCGGTCCAGGCCGTTATCCGCGAGGCCCCCGAGCACGGCGCGCAGCTTCTCCCCCGCCTGGGCCAGCTTGTCCTCGCTGATGTTGCGGACCTCGAGCTTGATGAAGGGCTGGGCGCAGCCGTCCCAGAGCATCATGCTGACGGCCTCGCCGAGCCCGGCGGCCAGCATCTCGCGCGTGAGCACGGACTGGTTGTTCCCGCAGAGCACGTTGCAGAGCAGCTGCATCGCCGTCATGCGCACTCGGTCGGTTATCTCCCCGGCCACGCGGCCCCAGGCGAGGCGATAGCGCTCGCGCGGGTCCTCCTCGGCGGGCAGCTCGTACACCACGCGCTGCTCCGGAGCGCGGACGGGCCTTTGCAGCTCAGGCACCGGGATGCGCTCGCCCGCGGCAAAGCCGCTGAGGTATTCGCCGTCGAGTATGCCGAGCACCTCGTCGATGTCCACTTCGCCGTCGAGGTAGACGTAGGCGTTCGACGGGGAGTAAAAGCGCCGGTGGAAGTCCAGGAAGCGCTCATACGTGAGCTCGGGGATGTGCTCCGGGTCGCCGCCGGAGACAAAGCGGTAGGGCGTGTCAGGATAGAGCGCGCGCATGATGGCGTCCTCCTCCAGCTCGTCGGCGTCGGCGAAGGCGCCGCGCATCTCGTTGTAGACCACGCCCTTGCGGCTGAGCGTGCCGTCCTCCGCGAGCTCGTAGTGCCAGCCCTCCTGGCGGAAGATCTCGCTCTTTTCATATATCAGCGGGCGGAACACGGCGTCGAGATAGACGCGCATGAGGTTGATGAAGTCCTTGCTGTTGCGGCTGGAGATGGGGTAATAGGTCTTGTCCGGGAAGGTCATGGCGTTGAGGAAGGTGTTCATGGAGGTCTTCATGAGCTCCACGAAGGGCTCCTTGACCCGGTACAGCTCCGAGCCGCAGAGGACGGAGTGCTCGAGTATGTGAAAGACGCCCGTGTCGTCCTCGGGCAGCGTCGGGAAGGCGATGCCGAAGGTGCGGTTCGCCTCGGCGCGCTCTATCCAGACGAGCTCGAGCCCGGTGCGCTCGTGGCGCATGTAGTGCATGACCGCCTCCAGCTCAGGCAGCGGGCTGGAGCGGAGAACGGCAAAGCCGTGTTTGTCAGTTCCTGAGAGCATGTTTCCCCTCCTTGTTTTTCTGCCCGACATTATAGCCCAAATCCGCCGCGTTTACTATATATTTTTTCACCCGCCCCAAACAGCGTCCGGGGCAGGTGTGGATGCCGCGGAGCGGCGGGCCGCGCTCATCAAGGCCGCGCTTTGCCTTGACACCGGGCACGGGCCGGGTTAAAATCTATGTGAGTACTTCCAGATATTATCGTTTCTCAAGCCGCCTTTTGTTCTGAGATATCGCCATTGCTGCGGATTCATTGAACTTCTCTTGAGCTGAAAGGAGACTGACCATGCTTAAAAAACACCTTGCGCCGGCGCTGCTGCTCTGTGCGGGGCTGCTGCTCTCGGCCTGTGGAGCGGCGGAGGCGCCGGGCAGCGCGCAGAGCCTGTCGGCCGACCTGGACGGCGACGGGCAGGCAGAGACGGTCGAGTACAGTGTGCTCTCCCCCGAGGGCGCGCCCGGCAGCCGGTGCAGTCTGAGCATCGACGGCGTTTCCGTGGACGAGAGCCTCGCGGAGCAGGGCTTCAACGCCGTCAACGTCCACGCCGAGTGCGCCGTCGTGGACCTCGACACCGCCGACGGCTATGTCGAGCTCGCCGTGCTCGAGGACGGACAGAGCGCGGACTACTACACGAATTTCATCCGCTTCGACGGCGAAGGAGCCGTCTATCTCGGCCGGGTGCCGGGCCTCATCGGGGACACGGGCTATTTCCCCGTGACTGTCAACGGCGACGGCAGCGTCACTGCCTCGATTTTGAGCGGCGTGCTGCAAAACTGGGCCTTCGCGGCGGACTACGTCCTCACGGACAACGGGCTCGAGCTCGTGGAGCAGGACTTCTACACCGACGAGCGGTACAAGACCGAGGACAAGGAGGCCCTCATGGACCTCAGCGCCTACGACGCGCCCGATGACGGCGCCGAGCGGCAAGTCATCAAGGCGGGCTCGGCGTTCTCCCTCTACGGCGAGGGCGGCAGCTGGGACGCCGGCGAGGGCGCGCACGGCGCCTGGGCCCTGGCGGAGGACGCCTCCGGCGCGCAGTATTATCTCAAGGTGCGCGAGCTCTCATGGATAGAGGACGCCTCCGGCGCCTGGGTTGAGGCCACCGACGCCATAAGCGGCCTCAGCCTCTACGGTTGACGGGCGCGGCAGAACGCAAAAGGAGCGCAGGGAGAACCCCGCGCTCCTCGCATATTCCGGCTCCTAGCCCTCGGCGTCTCCCGCCTGCGTCTTTCCTCAGTTCAGCATAAAGCTCAAGCCGCCAGCTCGGCGGACAGCGCGCTGAGGGCCTCGGAGATCTCAGCGTATGTTATCGGGTCGTCGGGGCGGAGCTGCCCGTTTTCGACCGTCAGCCAGCCGTCCTGACAGGCGCGGTTGAGCTCGTTATACGCCCAGTGGCTTTCGTCCAGGTCAGAGGCCTCCACCGGGTCGCCGTACCAGGTCGGATACGGCGTGAGCTGGAAGCGCGCCAGCTGCATCCGCTGCAAAAGCTGCACAAATTCCGCGCGGGTGATCGGTTCGTCCGGGCGAAAGCTCTCCGCGTCGCGGCCGTAAAAGAGCCCGTAGCTGTCGAGATATGCGATGGCGCGGGCCTCTTCCGTGCCCGGTTCGACGTCGGTGAAGTTCAGCGGGTATTCTTTCGCCTTGTTGTCCGCCGTGAGCAGGTCGAAAGCCCAGACGGCGGCCTCGGCCCGGGTCATCGTACCGCTGCCGAGCGCCTCAAGCTCCTCCGCAGCGCCGGAAACGGCGTCGGCTTGCAGCTCCGGGAGGCCGTCGGCGTCTGTCACGGTCAGGTTTTCCCGGAAAAAGTCGCCGTCCAGCTCTTGAGCGATCGCGGAATAGTATTCGTAGTCCTCGGTTTTGATCGCGACGCCGCCTATCGGGCCCACCTGAACATATATGCTCTCTGCGCTGGCCGCCACGGCCTGGAACGAGGCGATGTTCTTCCGGTAGAACTGCTCGGGGCTGAAAAACTCGCGCCTCGGCACCTTGACCAGGGTGGTGAGCACGGTGTCGAGCTCGTCCGAATCGGGCATGATCAGGCAGATCGAGAGGCTGTCTCCGCCCTCGTCGAAGAAATCCACGCCTTGCTTTATTGCGATCTTCGGCGCGAGCTCCTCGGAGACGGGGAAGGACAAAGCCAGCTCGGGGCTTGTGAAGGTATAGGCCTCCTCCTGCGGCCCGGTGACAGGAGCAGCCGATTCCGACGGCGTCTCTACCGGCTCCGCCGCAGGCGCACCGCATGCGCTCAGCAGCAAAAGCGCCAGGATGAACAAAAATGTTTTTTCATAGCGGACCTCCAATTTCGTGTCGGTAATGGGGGCGTTTTCGTCTCTCGCTTTGTCCTCAGCCTCAGCGGCGGCGCAATTACATTATTATACAGCATATCATCCGGAGATCCACCGGTCAACTTCGGCGAGCGGATTTGTGAAGCAGGGACAAAAAAGCGGAATGGCTCATGGCAAACTTGCCCAGCCGAGGCAAAAAGCGCCCGCGGGGCCCGGGCCGGAGATAAAACAAGAAGCCGCCTGCCGGATATCCGGCAGGCGGCTTTGCTTATGTGCCGCGTGAGGTCATTTGACGCCCTCGATGAAGCGCATGAGCATCGCGGCGCACTGGGCGCGGGTGGCGGTGTCCTGAGGGACGAGGGTGGATTCGGTGACGCCGGTGACGATGCCGGAGCCGCAGGCCCACTGCATCGCCGGGATGGCGTACTCGCTGATGGACGCGAAGTCGGCGTAGCTAAGTATGTTCGTGCTCTCGCCGATGCTGACGTCATAGCCCTTCGCGGCCGCGTAGCGGTAGAGCATCGTGGCAAACTGCTCGCGGGTCACGGGGCCGTTCGGGTCGGTGCCGTCGGAGACGCCGCCGGCCATCGCCCAGGTGCGGGCGGCGGACGCCCAGTCAGCGCCGGTGACGGTCTCGCCGTCGATGCGGGCGAGAATGGCCCAGACCATCGCGCGGGTCATGTTCGCGTTCGGCTCAAAGGTCGTCGCCGAGGTGCCGTCCATGAGGCCGTTTGCGTAGACGTAGGCGACAGCGTCATAGAACCAGTCGCCGCTCTTGACGTCCGTGAACGGGAAGCTCACGGGGACGAACAAGGCGGAGACGGTGACGTCGTGGTCGGGCATGCGGAAGGTGCTGCCGGTGATGCGCTCGCCGTCGACGGTGATGTACGCCAGCTCGTAGCCCTTGTCCGGCGTCGCAGTTACGGTGATGAGCGTCCCCGCGCTGCCGTTCGACGGGTTGACCTTTAGAGAGCCGTTCGCCGGGTCTATAACGGTGATCGCGTGCGTGTTGGGGATGTTGTACATCGTCCACCGCGCATAAAATTCCTTGTTGCCCGAGTCGGTGCTGGATATCTCCGTGTACGGCCCGTCCTTGAAGCCCTCATCGGCATACCAACCGCTGAACATATACCCGCTGCGCACGATTTCGCTGCGGTCAGGCAGCTCAATGCTGTTCCCGTAGGTGTACGCGGTTATATCGCTCACGCCGTCAGCCAGATTGCCGCCGTTCAGGTGGAGCTTGACGCTGTACGTGTTCGCCGTCCACTTGGCATAGTAGGTCTTGTCGCCGTACTCCGTATTGCTGATAGCTGTGGCCGCGCTCCCGGTGAGCTCTTCGTTCTCGTACCACCCGGCAAATGTGTAGCCGGACTTCTCGACATCCGTCGGCAGCACAGCGCCCTCGCCATAGGTGTAATTAGTAACGTAGCTGCCCTTTATCGTGCCGCCGTCGGTATTGAACGTGATACCGTACGTCTTTGACGTCCACCTGGCATAGTAGGTCTTGTCGCCGTACTCCGTATCGCTGATAGCTGCGACCGCGCTCCCGGTAAGCTCTTCGTTCTCGTACCACCCGGCAAATGTGTAGCCGGACTTCTCGACATCCGTCGGCAGCGCAGCGCCCTCGCCATAGCTGTAATTGGTAACATTGCCGCTCTTTATCGTGCCGCCGTTGGTATTGAGTGTGACGCTGTACGTCTTTGACATCCACTTGGCATAGTAGGTCTTGTCGCCGTACTCCGTATCGCTGATAGCTGTGACCGCGCTCCCTTCGAACCGGTCGTTCTCGTACCACCCGGCAAATGTATAGCCGGACTTCTCGACATTCGTCGGCAGTTCAGCGCCCTGGCCACAGGTGTACTCGGTGAGGCCACTGCCCACTATCGTGCCACCGTTGGTCTCGAGTGTGACTCTGTACGTTTTTGCCGTCCACTTGGCATAGAAGGTCTTTGGGCCGGTAGAGCCGCTGGCAATCACTGTACAGGCCTGGCCTGATAAGTCTTCATTTTCATACCACCCATCAAACGTATAGCCATTCCTTGTAACTGCATCTGCTCCCGGCAACGTTATGGCCTGATCGCCGCTGACATACGAATATACCGGCGTATATTCGTCCACAAACTGACCGCCGTTGAGCTCATACTTGATCTGATAGCCATTGCGGAGTTCAACCTCGTTATCATCAGTCAACGCAATGTACTTGTCATCGGCGTCCGGGCTGAAAAACGCCCTGGGGTCACCGCCTCCGTACGAGCTCCAACCGCTGGTGAAGGGCGTGTTGGCGTTAGCCGTGATGCCGAATTTGGCCCCACTCAGCGTACCGGTGATAGTCAGCACGGCATTGGTGTCGCTCAGGTAGACGTTGTTAGCTCTGCCATTCACGGTATTGCCGCTCACATTTGCGTCGCCAGAGACGTTGAATATGCCATTATCCTGGATATACACGCCGCCCCCATATTTGTCAGCAGTGTTGCCGGTGATTTTGCCGCCAGTCATGGTGAAGACGCCGGTAATCACACCCGTCCCCTGCTTTGTATACTGTACAATATATACGCCGCCGCCATTCTTATATTGATTGCCTTTCGCTCTGTTGTCGGTGATAATGCCGCCACTCATGGTGATATTATCTCCACTAACCATAATTCCGGCGCCCCGAGTGGCCGTGTTGCCGCTTATGGTGGAGCCCTCGTTGATTGTAACTTTGCCGCCTTCGTAATTCATGCCGCCGGCGAAGGAGGCTTCGTTGCTGCTTATTTCGCCGCCGTTGAGGTTGAACGTGCCGCCTGCCACGTACACTCCTCCGCCGTAGGCCTGCGCTTTATTTCCATTTATTTTGCCGCTGTTGAGGTTGAACATGCCGCCTGCCACGTACACGCCGGCGCCATTCAATATGTCGTCTTTGTTGTTGCTTATTTCTCCGCCGTTAAGATCAAACGTGCCGCCGGCCAAATAAACACCGCCGCCAGCCAAATATTCTCCGCTGTTTGCGCCATTGCCTGTTATGGAAGCGCCATCCTCCAAATTCACGTCGCAGCTCACGAACAGGCCGCCGCCGCAGTCTTCCGCTGTATTGTTGCTTATGTTGACTTGGTCGAGGGTCAAAGTGCCGTTAGCTAAATTCCCTAAATACATGCCTCCGCCGCGACCTGTTTGATGCCCTTCAGTTGGGCAGTCAAACGCCTTATTTCCAGTGATGCTAATAACCTTGCCTTCGTCAGGTTCGATATTTAGCGTATTGCCGCTTACATATATGCCGCCGCCATAACCGTGCGATGTGTTGTCAGAGATGGTACCGCCATAGATATTGGCAGTACTTTGAGTCCCCTCTCTCAACGCAAGGCCGCCGCCGTTGCCGGTGCCGGTCTGGTTGCCTGTTATTGTGCCGCCGTACATATTGAAGGTACCGCTATGGACAAGCACGCCGCCGCCATAATTCTGCCATCCGCCCCCGCGCGTGGCGTTGTTTTCTATCGTGCCGCCATGCATATTGAAAGTGCTGCCGCCAGTTACAGACACGCCGCCGCCATTATCAGCCATGTTATCTTGTATTGTCCCGTCATACATATGGAAAGTTGCCTCAGTATTGGAACCGCCAACTCTCACGCCGCCGCCGTAGGAATTGGCAGAGTTCGCATAGTTGCCGGCAATCAGGCCTCCATACATATTGAACTCGCCCCTCACTAAAACGGCGCTATCATCTCTGACGCTGTTTCCCAAAACATTGGCACCGTCATACATATTTAAGGTGGTACCACTAGCCATATTGATAGCAGCTGCATTATTTGATCCGGTTATGGTGCATCTGTATAGATTAAGAGTGCCGCTAGATATGTCTAATCGATAGCCTTTTATAGCGCCGCCATAATAGGTGTAATCGTATTTTTTATTATTATACGTATCATTGTATTCTACAATACAGTTATGGTTTGTCCTGTCGCAATCGCAGATAGTGAGTTTGGTATCACGATCTGCAATCGGTTTAATGGCCAGGCGGTTCTGGCCTTGTTTAAACTCAATATTATGTCCATTGAGGCATAGGACAACATTCCCCTCGAAATATATTCCAGAATTCCCAGAGCTGCAATTAATATCCTCAGTAAGATAATAGTAGTGGATCTGACCCGCTTCGCCTATTGTGCCATCTTCAAATTCGTCATTCCCAATGCCTTCCCATACGGCGTCATCCGGTATTTTCTCATGCCCGGTGCCGGTCTGAGTACAATTCTCCGCCCCGCACAGGCAGGTGTGATTTGTCCCGTGACCATCCGCCGCTGCAGGGATGCCGGGAAGCAGCGCCGCTACCAAACACAGTGCCAAGACGATTGAAAACACATACTTTCTCATGATTCTCAGTACCTCCTTTTCACAGCTGCCCTGCCCAGGTGACGGTCACCGGGACTGCAAAGGGTCGTTCGCATTGTTCCACAATGCGAAAACGGCGTACGCCGTTTAGTTACTTTATTTTACACTATCCCCGGCAGCAGTGCAAGAAATATTGCGCCGTGCTCATGCAAAAAGGCCGCTGCGGTCATGTGACTGCAGCGGCCTTCGAGCGACAGATTATATGTTCCCGGCTCTATTATACGGCAGTGACGTAATTGGGACAAGAAGATAGCGAAGTTCATCGGCTTCGTGTCCATATTCGTCTCCGTCCTCGCCGAGAGCGAGATACCCTTGCAGAACATCTGCCGCTGCGCCTCCAACGCCGGTTGCAAGATCAGCTGCAAGGAAGTCGACTGCGAGTTTGAGATCACTGTCGAATGACGGGAAACATCGTGAATTTCTATACCCACCTCGGGGCGCTGCGCTTCGAGCGCCGGCTCAAAAAGCTCGGCGAGAGCGCGGCAATGTCGCCGGTGCTGCGGAAGCTCTCCGCCTCCTGCGGCACCTGTGTCAAATTCACGGCTACATTCCAAAGCGAATTGGCCGACGAGGATCTTGAGGCCGTCTAGTAGTCCGCCAGTGAGGGCGACATAGGCTCATCTACGAAAACCCCGAATTAGCCATGGCATAACGAGCAAAAATCCCGCAGCGATTGTCGCTGCGGGATTTGCTGTTATGAGGCAGGTTTACAGTTCCGCAAACCGCATGAGCATCGCGGCGCACTGTGCGCGGGTGGCGGTGCCCTTAGGCACGAAGGTGGAGCCGGTTACGCCGGTGATGATGCCCTTCTCGACAGCCCAGGACATCGCGGTCGACGCCCAGTCGCTGACGCTGGCATTGTCGGTGAACTTCGCGAGGCTGTAGCTGCTCGCGGGCTCGCCGGCGTAGCGCCAGAGCATGGTGGCGAACTGCTCGTGGGTCACGAGGCCGTTCGGGTCGGTGCCGTCGCTGACGCCCTCGGCCATCGCCCAGGCGCGGGCGGTGTCAATCCAGTTCGCGCCGGTGACGGTCTCGCCGTCGATACGGGCGAGGATCGCCCAGACCATCGCGCGGGTCATGTTCGCGTTCGGCTCGAACACGCCCACGTCAACGCCGTCCATCAGGCCCTTCTCGTAGACGTACTTGACCGCGCTGTAATACCAGTCGCGGGCAGTCACGTCATTGAAAGGGAACACCGGCACGACAGGTTCATTAGGCTCGCTGGGCTCGGTGACGTCGGACAGATTGCCCCAGACCGCCTTGAACGTGGTGTCACCGCTTATCTCTACCACGTCGCCCGTATTATAGGTCCTGCCGTCAGCCCCGCGCCAGCCGAGGAATATGTACCCGGAATTCGAGGGAGCTGCGGGGAAAGTAAAGGGCTGGCCCTTGATGACTTCGTAAGTTTCAGCAGCGCCGTTGCCGTTGTCCAGCGTCACGATCCAAGGCTGCTCGATCACTATGTATCCGTCCTCATCAACAGATGCCTTGTTGCCGCTCGCGGTCACAAGCTGAAGCTTGCCTGTATCAACCTCGCTGTCCTCATCAAATGGAACAATCCTGAAACCGGCTTTTTCCGGCACAGTGACCTTTCCGTCCGAGGGCTGCTTGAGAAGATAGATCGTTCCGTGAGCGTCCACAGCGTCGACCGCGTCCTGGAGCGTGTCGTACAGGTAGGTGTTGCCGTCGTCAACAATGATGGAGGTGGTGTCGGGTGAGACGATGACGGTGCCGGTCACACCATCAACTTCTATTGTTTTTGACGTTGAGTTAACAGCGACATTTCGCCCGGAATAAGCATTGCCAGAATACAGGTTTTCGATGTTGCCTGATTCTACGACTATGGCAGTACCCTCAATGCTCGGCTGAGACGGAAGAGGATTAAGAGTAAGCGGAATATCTGTATCTTTAATTATGCAATTAGAAACGGTTACTATTGTTTTAGGTATTGATTGTATTGGCGCATCCCCAGAAACTACAACGCCATAGTTTCCTCCTGAAATCGATACATTTTCTCGTAATAGATAGTATTGTGAACTGACGCCAAGGTAGAACAATGCCTCAGCAGCTTCACTTTTTGCGTTAATAATTATCGACCCATTTTTTATAACTATTTGTTTGCCGTACTGATTTTTTACTCCCACGGTAACGGCAAAACCGGCACCTACGTTGTTTTCATTAAGTGTGATGGAATGTCCATTCATATCAAGGGTCATATTTGGTCCTATCCATACACCAAGCAAATCATCTTGGTTTGTAATCGTAGATGGCAAGACTATATCCTTTTCTTGTACTATGGTAATTGGGGAGTCTTCGTCAACATACTTTCCTACTTCGGCGTCTAGTACTATGTTTATGGTATTTAAAGTTTTGATTAATTCTCCATCTGCATCATAAATAGAAAATATGACGTCGTCTGCTGATGCTGCCGTAATCAATGATGCCACTAGGATCGCTGATAAGAGCAAAGCGGCAACGCGTTTGAATAAGTGCTTCATCATATCAACCTCTTTATCCTATTACTCCCGGCGAAAGGATCTCTACGCTCTCACCATTGAGTGTGCCGGTATTTGTGCAATTACTAATAATCATTTTCATGTATTCAAATAGAGACGGACTGTCTCCCTGAGCATAACTGATTTGCATACCGGCAATCACGCCGCATTTGGCTTCGGGTCCAACTATATTCCCCGAATTAGTGCAGGCGGTTATAGTTGACGTTGCATCCGAAGTGGGGCACTCATCTCCAGGAGCCACAACATAGCTTCCAAGAATTCCGCCAGCCCTCGGAGCCGTAATGGTACCGCTATTTGTACATTCCTCTATTGTCGATCCATTCAGTGTGTGCAGCTTAAAAATATAATAATTATATTGATTGTGTATTATCGAAATACAGGTTTTGCACAGTACCGCCATCTACAAAGCCAATCACGCCAACATTCTCAATAGAATTGCCGTAGTTGATCTCAGCATTCTTGATGGAGGTACAAGTACCATCCTCCTTCTGCTGACCTGTCAGAATGCCTCCAAAACCTTCATCACGTGTTCCAATAGGGATTAAACTGTGTCCTCCAAGATCAATGTCATTAACAATTACAATTGTTTGCCCGTTGTAAGAGGTGCCGGAGTTTACATTATCAGACAACCTTGCAAGCTGAGCGCCTGTTGAAATCTCATACCGTCCGTTAACAAACGGTATATCTTCTCTTGTTACACCGTCCCATGCGGGTTCAACCTCGCCGGTCGCGAAAGCAGCCGGAGCCATTGCCATTATTATGCACAGCACCAATACCACTGGCAAAATGCGTTTGCTCATGCTCGGGATCCCTCCTTTAAATGATTTTCACTCATCATCAGCGGGTGCCCGCTGATGATGGCCATTTATACCAAAATCACAATTTCTCACAGTGACTCTGTCAACCTTTTATCGCCTATTCGTCTAACGTCTGGATATTGCGCGTCATTACACCATTTATGTGTCGTTGATTTGCGCGGGTAGTCCCGTCTAATAATTTAAAGAATTAAATATTATCATTTTGCTAATGCAGCAATATGCAGTATTTGCGCCTGAAAGTAAACTTTATGGCGCTTTTTTCTTTTGTTGAATTTTGTTCTCGGCAAGCTCAATTGCCATCAATATGGCCAAAATATGGCGTGCGCTATAAGTGACATATAATGCGCATACGCTGTGCAACAATCTCACTACATTACAAATTTAGACACTCTCGAACGCTTTCACCCCTAAATTACACAGGGAAGTGTTGCCTGCTCCTTTATATCTTACTGAGCTCCTCCTTTGCTGTGACGAAATCGTAATTTTATGCTCAGCAAAAGCGACTACAACCTCAGCAAGACTGACCCAGAAGCCATTGTTTGCCCAAGCGTTACAGGAGAACTCGTCCGGATCACTCGCAGCCAATTGCCATCAAAAGTCCGTGGAGAACGACTCAATTTTCGAGCTGCTCGATTTTAAAGCAGCCCAAGAAGATAGGGAAAGGCTCTTGTCTTTAATAGAGTCGGAGCTTACTGACGCTACTGGCAGGCCTCCGGCGAGAGCATCAAGACCTCCATCCGTGTCAAGACCCGCCTCAGTCAGATGACGGAAGCGGGTCTCTACACCGGCGGCACCGTGCCTTACGGCTACCACCTTAGGTTCGTTGTACACAGTCCCTCTGCCTATTCTAACTCCGTTCGGAGCGTGAAGGTCTCGGGCAGGTTGAATATTGCCTCTTTCAGGAAGGTCGGGTAGAAGTGTTCGTCCTTCAGCCGCTCAAAGCTCAGCCATTCAAAGCTGCACCTCTCTCCCTCCGTCAGGCAGAACCTGTCGCCGCTGGAGGGCAAGCCTGTATTTGAGACGTCCAGCAGAAAATAGACGCACAGCTCGTGGTATCTCAGCCCGTCGGTGGCCTCTTTGAAAAACGCCTGATTAAGCCAGAGCGGGCGGACGATCTCGGCGGTGACGTGCAGCTCCTCTTGTATCTCCCTGACGACCGCCTGCTCCGCCGTCTCGCCCAGCTTCACCCGGCCGCCGGGCAAATAGAAGTATGGCGAGCGCTCGTCCCGCATTGCCAGCAGCCTGTCGCCGTTGAGCATCACCGCGCCGACCCGGTAATTGAACTTCGCTTCTCCTACTGCAAAGGAAATGTCCATAACCCCACCCCGCGATTTGGCATAAACTAAAAAGCCGCAGCCATGATATCTACCATGACTGCGGCTTTTCTGGTGGACCTGAAGAGACTCGAACTCTCGACCTCTCGGATGCGAACCGAACGCTCTCCCAAGCGGGCCGGTTTCAGCGACGATCAATACCCTAAAAAGGTTTGGTCTTTGCTGAAACCGGCCCGCTTTTTGTGATTTTCGGCCAGAATTGTTTTTGAGGCAATTTTGACGTCTCCCCTGCCCCGCTCCCTGTATCTCACGCGGCTGCCAAGCGGGTCACACAACGCATTTTCGCCCCCGGATGCAAACGCAGTACCCTCGCCGTGTTCGCATCCGGGGACGTCATTTTAGGAGGGATTATGTCAGCAAAGAGTGATTCCAAGTCGGATGTTGTCGTAAAGCTCCCCATAGGCAGTCTGAGGGACTTCTCCGGTCATCCGTACAAGGTGCGCGACGACGAATCCATGCGTGAAACAGCTGAAAGCGTCAAGACTTTTGGGGTTCTCGTGCCTATCATCGTCAGGCCCTGTGACGGCGGCAGATATGAAATAATTTCCGGCCACAGACGCAAACGTGCCTGTGAGCTGGCCGGTATTGACGCCATGCCAGCTATAGTCCGTGACCTCGACGATGATGCCGCCACCATTGTGATGGTAGATTCCAACCTTCAACGCGAAAACGTCCTCCCTTCTGAACGCGCTCAGGCGTATAAAATGAAGCTGGAAGCTATGAAACGGCAGGCTGGTCGTCCTTCAAAAGAAAATGTGTCCCAAGTTGGGACACAAAAACGTTCGGATCAAATTATGGCTGAAGAACTCGGTGAAAGCCGCAATCAAATCCAGCGTTACATCCGCCTCACGGAGCTTGCGCCGGAGCTGCAAGAGATGGTAGATAACAAGAAGATAGCGTTTACCCCGGCGGTAGAGTTGTCGTACTTATCTGAGAGCGAGCAACAGCTTCTTCTCGACGCCATGGACAGCGAACAGGCCACGCCGTCGCTGTCACAGGCACAGAGGCTCAAGCAGTTTTCCCAGCGCGGCGAACTGACAGCTGAGGTCATGCGGGCCATCATGTCCGAGGAGAAGAAGCCGGAGATAGACCGCATCACCATCACCGGCGACAGGCTGCGCAAATACTTCCCGCACTCCTACACGCCGAAGCAGATGGAGGAGACCATCATCAAGCTGCTGGAACAGTGGCAGAAGCGCAGAAAGCGCGAGGCGGAGCGCTGATTGAATACATATCCTAAGCCGGACAGTGCATGAAACTGCCCGGCTTTTTTGTTTGGAGGTAATCATATGTACCAGTACAAACCTGAAGATTTTGACTGCAAATACTGCTCCGAGTGGCGTCACAGGCGATGCCAGGCGGCGGGCTGTCCGTGGGTTGCCGAGCGTGTTGTGGCTGACGCTGTTACATACGCAGCTGCCATGCTGGTGCTGTTTCCAGACATCGCGATAAGACGTTCGTTACGCTGCCCGGGATTTTAGCGCTGAAATGTCCAGGATTGTTCAAAACAAACGCCGAGCGCAAAACTATTACTCTCCTGTTGATTAAAAATTGTAAGCTATAAAGTGCGGCTCTCTCCGCACTTTATAGCTACCGAAAACCTATTAAATTCGGCAGTGCATTGCTCATAGCTTGACATGGGTCAGAATACTTGAAACTTGGAGGACATCAACCATGGCTGGCATCGCAGGACGGCTAATGTAAACGAAGCCTGTAAAGCCTTGCGGGGCAAGGCTTTACAGGCTTCACGCGTAACTGGGGTAACACCGCGGTTATTGTAGGTTGTGAAAATTTTAGGAAGATAAGCGGTTATTCTTTTGTGCTCAGGTTAGTAATATCGTTAACCCGTATGTAGTTTCATACTCGCAAAGACTTCGATATAATGTCGAATCCATAAAATCTTCTTTTCTGTATGCACATACCAAACTGCGAAACAACTCGCTTTCTCCTGGTAATTTTCTTTTTGAATGGTGTACTGATTCACAGAGTGCTTTAAAGTAGTGCATAAAGTCATGACCTTGTGTTATTAAAAAACATTGCTCTATGGGACAATCTTTGCGGCATTCTACACTTATTTCTTGCAATCTTTCTCTATTATCTATAAAACCAGGGTTAATTTTTGATAATTGAGAAATGAGACATTGAATGTCTAGCTTTTTAGTCTCTTGGCTAAAAGCCGCTGATATAGAAATCCCATTAAATCTAATGTTCCAGTCTCTCTCTGCGCTCAACTTTCTATAGTAAGACAGCCATCTAAGATCAAACAGAAGTTGGAACCTCACTTCGTCAGGCGAAAGCTTTCCATGATAATAAGTATAGCAAAAGCACTTAAAAACAGAGTCTTTGGAAATCAACATCATTTCTAGGCACGAATAATCATAATATAGAAGTTGAGGGCATTGGGTAGGTTGATCATAGTCTGTATCACAAATTCCAATGACTCTATCGTCAGAAAAATAATCTATAATTTCCTTTACCCCATGCTTTCCTGAAAAAGATTCGTGGATATCAACATCAGAGCGTAATTTCCCATTCAAAAAAACTACGTCATCTTCTCCTTCAACAACAACAACTGTTTTTGCGTGTTCAAAATCGGCTGATAGTGTTAACCTTATATCTGCAATAATATCCTCTTTACTCAAATTGCTGTGTATGGAGTTCGTTCCCATATAGTTCACCCAAATCTATTTGTATATCTAAATGAGCACCGACAATCTGTGGAGAGTGTGTTGCAACGATTACCTGTAACGCTGTTTGTTTTGACACCTCTACTAAATCGTCCAAAAACTTCTTTTGCCAAGTAATATGCAACGAAATCTCAGGTTCGTCTATTAATAGCAGAAGATCTTCCTTGGTATCAAAAATCAATTCATAAAACAGAACAATTTCTTGCTTTTCTCCAGACGAGAGTTGATTTAGTTGTAAAACCTTTTGGGGATTCTTATTATCAACAACTTGAAATCCTTCATCACGTGTAATTCGAATCTGCTTAAAAGTAAGCCGATTATTAATTATCTTAGTAAAAAGATCAAGTTTTGCAATTAAACCTTGAAAGACCTTATATTTTTCAGCAAAATCATCGAAATATATCTTCAATGCAGTCGAATAATCAGAATTGTAATTTTTTTCGTCAATGATTGACATACTTACAAGGTTATAATTGCTTAACTTCTCAAATTTCTCATTCACATCTTCGAGGCAAGCCTTATATTCTGCTTGATTTTTGATGCCTTCCCTAGCAGCAAAAAGACGTTTCGGGTAGGAACTATCAAGAGTATTTGCTACTCGAGAATACTCTTCTGACACCTTACTAATCTGGGCTTTTAAACGTTGTGGTAACTCCCGAATAACATCTACTACTTGTGGTTCATCAGAGCGGCTAATTTTGGTCTGGATTAATCTTTGATCTGTAATAAATCGGACATCTCCACACCACTCTCGTATAGCATCTAACTTTTTCTTAAGCTGCTTTATTTTATTTCCTTCGGATTTGCTAAAAAAACTATCAAAATAGCGATTATCACTGTCTAGATACATGTGATAAAAGAAATCATCTTCAGCTATAAACTCATCTGTGCGATGATCGAGAAATCCTCCTTGGATATGCTGTATCCAAGGCCTTCTTATTACAGTTTGGTAGCGATCAATCCTTTCTTCGTCTAAATCTTGAAAAACTAAATCATCAATTACTATCCCTTGCTTTGTTTTATTTATTGTAGTCTTATTATCGTTATCAAATTCTACCACAAGTGAAGAAAAATCAAGTTTAACAAAATATGCAATGTTGCCTTTGCTTAAAGCGTTTACTATTTTAAGAATAGTAGATTTCCCAAAACCATTTGGACCAGTAATTATGGTAATTCCCTCTGGCTTTGTTGTAATATCATAGTCGAATCGCCCAAACAGTTTCTTGATATAAATTCGGTTTATCATTAAGCTATTACCCCCTTAATAACTAATCAAGTTTTATAGATGTAGTTCAAAAGTACATAAAGTATATTCAATGACAATTGACTTTTTTACGTCTAGCATGTGTCACTAAAATAGCTTGAATTTGATCGGCCGTTGCCGCCGATACCCCGCGCAATTCCCGCACATCAGCATTAATGACATAGTCGTATGTTTTTAGATACTCGTGAATCTTGCCCCAACGCATCGTTACCTTGTTACTCTTTCCACCACTCATTTGATTACTCGTGCTACTCTCTTCCATGAGCGATGCGTTGATGGCTTGGAGTTTAAACTCTATAAATACCGTTGATTCTCCCGTGTCATTGGAGGCGTTGATAGCTATGTAATACTGCTTCTGTCGGACATGGATTTCATTTAGAAAGCAACATACACCACAGACATTAGACACAGTAGTGTCGAAACGTGTTAATAATTGGTTTTATTATACCATCTATTCTTCACTTAATCAATCTATGAAACATGCCATGAACACTCAATCTTATTATCCTTGAGCACTTTGCCCTGTATAACCGTACTCAATTCTAATTATTCGCCGTTGACAAAAACAATACGTAGATTCTGGCAAGGTCTATTCTAGTTCTTATAAACATGTAATCTTTTATAAACATATACTTAATGAATACCCCAAACGCATAACCAAGGAGTAGCTCTACCATATATGCCACATCAGCAAAAAATCTGCGTAGAACTTCCTTGAGCGTGGGGAAATCCCATGCATATACAGCGGCAGAAAGACGCATCGTTTCCTAATTGCTACAGCCGACGTGGTTGACTACCTGCAACGCCGTGAAAGCGCCCCAAAGCTGGTAACGAACGAAACGGCAGTCGAGAAGATTTGCTCTGCGCTCGCGTTATATCCAGACGTGCTGAGTGTCACTCAGGTCAGTGAGCTTACAGGGCGGCGTTCTTCGACCGTGACCAAGTGGTGCCGCTTGAACTACGTTGAAAATCTCAATGCTGGTGGCAAAAATCACATTTCAAAAGCCTCGCTTACGGATTTGCTCATTTCAAGATGGGAGGAGTTTCAAAGCATCGGAGAAAAGGAGGAGGTTGCCGTCATTGAAAGTGTTTCTGCCTCCGCGCAGATAAATGACTTACAGATTTCCGACTTACACCCATTTAGCAGGCACCCGTACAAGGTGCGCGACGATGAAGCGATGCGCGACATGGCTGAAAGCGTTAAGCAGTACGGCGTCCTATCCCCAGCCATCGCGCGGCCCCTGCCGGAAGGTGGGTACGAGCTTGTATCCGGTCACCGGCGCAAGCGGGCCTGTGAACTGGCCGGGCTGGAGACCATGCCGGTCATCGTCCGCGAACTTGACGACGATGCGGCGGCGATCCTCGTCGTGGACAGCAATTTGCAGCGCGAAGGGCTGCTTCCGAGCGAGAGGGCGTTTGCGTACAAGCTCAAACTGGAAGCGCTGCGGCATCAGGGCGAGAGGACAGATTTAACTTCGCGCCAAGTTGTCGACAAGTTAAAAGCGGCAGATAGAGTTGGAGAGGATGTAGGGGAAAGTGCAAGGCAAGTCCAGCGATACATCCGCCTCACCGAGCTGATCCCGCCGCTGCTGGACATGGTGGATGAGCGCAAGATTGCGTTCAACCCTGCCTATGAACTGTCGTTTTTGAAGCAGGACGAGCAGCGGCTTCTTCTCGACGCTATGGACAGCGAGCAGGCCACGCCGTCGCTTTCACAGGCGCAGCGGCTCAAGCAGTTCTCCCAGCGCGGCGAGCTGACTGCCGCCGTCATGTGGGCCATCATGTCCGAGGAGAAAAAAGAAGCGGAGCGCGTCACCCTCGAGGGCGACACGCTCCGTAAATACTTCCCCGCCAGCTATACGCCAAAGCGCATGGAGGAGACTATTATAAGGCTGCTGGAACAGTGGCAAAAAAAGCGAAGGATTCGTGATTGTAGCAGATGAGATGAGGTTATTTAAACTCAATAGTCACCAAAGAACCTCTTATATGGCATTAATTCATGTGAATCCAATATATCAAGCATCCCATCTGTTTCTTTAAGTATTTGTATCCGACATTTCTCAATACGTGATAGCATTGGAGCAACTATGCTATCTGTTTGCGCAATATATGCATATATATCTCTGACGCATGTTGGCATCTTATATCCATGTGAGCTGCTCGCAATAAGTACACCTTCATCTCTCAATTTAGCAACAATTTTTCTATAAAGGTAGTCTCGAGTTACCTTTTTTTCAGAAACAGATGATAGATAGTTAACTATTTCTCCTGAGTAGATATATAAATTGGAATTGAAATTCTCTGCTCTGAATATAAGAAGTTTTAGAAACAGAACTCGCAACCTAACATCGTCAGAAATAGTGTTCCTGTTACTATTAATGTAATCAGATGCACATTTCAGAGCCAAGTTATATATTCGTGAATCATATTCATTGCTGGATTCTTGTGGGACCTTAACTTCAGAATATACCTTAGGGAATGAAATTATTTCTCTAATTCTGCTCTCAAAAATCCTTAAAACATCTGGTGATTCCGAATCTGCAATGTGTCTAGATATAGAACCTGCGATAATATCTGCAATTTGAACTATATTGCTTTGCTTACTGTCTGCATAATCAAAACTATAGTCATTAAATAGATTGGGTTCTGGGCGATTCTTACGAATATATTCTTTATATCCTCGTTGAAATTCACTTGTTCCAAACGCATCTTCTATTATCCTTAATTTTGGATAAACGCAACTCATTGACTCATATAACAGTTTATGTAAGTATTTTACAAACGCGCCTTTATACTCAGTAAGCGGAGATTGGCTCATAAATGCTTTCTTGTCGGCAATCATAACAATAATTGAGAAATCCAGCGCAAGCAAATCCGTCAGCACTTTATATCTTCGCTCGTTATTTTTGCCTATTTGGCTCGACTTCATCTCATTAGAGCCAAATCTATTTTTACGGATTTGATCCACTTTGTTTTCAATCTCACGAATCTTCGTATTATCTACTATTACCGCACACACAATGTAATGAGTAGACACCCCTTCGGTGGTAAAATCAAACCCAAAGCTACCTGATTCATCAATGTATGCTGTACGTCCAGGTGTATTCGATAGTGACTCAATATGCTTCATGTCGTCTATGGAGTATTGATAAGAATCCAAAGTATCGCTTCCTCTGACGATAAGTTTTGATATTATTTTATATTATTATATCATAGCTAATCGTTATTAACAACCAATTCCAGCTGAAATAGGATACCTAATTTGATGTATATTTGGCCAAGCCATTTTTGACCGGCTTTTATTTCTAATAGAAATATTATAAACCGAACTAGTGCCGTTACGTAGCGTTCGTTTTGCTTCATGAAAAATAGAAGGAGGTGCCACACATGGCGGTCTTCCGCATTGAGAAAAACAGCGACTTTACCATCATGCCGAACTATCCGTTCCGGGATATGCGGCTGTCGTTCAAGGGGCGGGGGCTGCTGGGGACTATGCTCACGCTGCGGGACGACTGGGACTACACCCTCGCGGGGCTGACCGCGATCTCACCGCATGGCAAGAGCTATGTTTCCACCGGACTCAACGAGCTGGAGCGCCTCGGCTACCTTGAGCGCCGGCAACTGCGCGACGAACAGGGGCGGTTCATCGACACGGAGTACGTCATCTACGAGGTGCCGCGTTCCACTTCGCCGCCGGACGGAAACCCGGAAACCGAAAATCCGGAAAAAACCTCCGCCGAGGACGACATCGTCGAGGCGC